>ERZ857629.180-NODE-180-length-98310-cov-5.280902_pt1 | contig 98310 bp, 89 predicted proteins | sample MGYA00519700_ERZ857629 | MGnify/ENA primary metagenome ERZ857629 (study PRJEB31778, sample SAMEA3449351) | human gut metagenome | biome: human gut; feature: human-associated habitat; material: faeces | place: United Kingdom | collected 2010/2012 ... | reverse complement strand
AAAAATATTTTTACGGTCAATGCCTGCGTTTTTCATTGCTCTGCCTACTGCCTTTTCATTGCAATAAGCGTTTGCCGTATCTATAAGCTGACAACCGTTTTTGAGCGCATAGGTTGCAGATGCCTCTGCCTCGTCGGGTGAAAGTAAAAATGTTCCGATACCATGCATAGGCATTTGAACACCGTTATTTAATTTTGCAAATTCCATAATAGTTACTCCTTTTCTGTTTGATAATTAAATTTTAATATTTAAAGTTTACTTTAGGTCAAGGGTTTACTTACATTCTTCAAAAATTTTTAATATTTCCTCGTGAGTCATCTTTTTGTAAGCACCGGGTACAATACCGCAGGAGTCTGCAATTTCTTTAAGGTTGATATTTTCATCAATACCAAGCTCCTTAAAGGTTGTCGGCATACCGATTTCCTTAATGAAATCAGCAAGAGCCTCAACGCCTGCCTTTGCAAGCTCTTCGTCTGTTTTGCAGTCCTTTGAGATACCCCAAACATTAACTGCAAACTGAACAAATTTCTTTTCGCCTGCTTTGCAAATATGCCTGTAATAAACAGGGTGAAGAACGGCAAGACCTGCACCGTGATTGCAGTTGGTATATGCACCGAGCTGATGCTCCATTTGATGACACTCAAAATCTGTCTTTTTGCCAAGCTTAATGATACGGTTTTCTGCCATTGTAGCGTCCCACATCAAGTTACTTCTTGCTGTGTAGTCCTCGGGATTTTTGATAGCGGCACGCAAATTTGTGATAACATTTTTCATAAGAGCCTCGGATATATCGTCCGATACATTGCTCTCGTTCGGCTCGCTGAAATAGATTTCCATAATGTGCGAAAGAGTATCAAAAGCACCTGATACCATTTGGAATTTAGGCACGCTGTAAGTATATGTCGGGTCAAGCATGACAAATTTTGCGTTAAGCTGAGGATAATCTCTGCCCGTTTTGATTTTAAGCTCTTCGTTTGTGATTACGGCACCGCCGTTACATTCACTGCCCGTGCCCGAAACGGTGACGATAATGCCGAGTGGCAACGGTTCAAAATCAATTACACCCGGTCTTGCCCAAAAGTCTGCCCAAATGTCGCCGTCATATTTTGCACCGAGAGAAATTGCCTTACAGCAGTCCATAACACTTCCGCCGCCTACTGCAAGAATCAAATCGGCTTTGCTTTCTTTAGCAAGCTTAACCCCCTCAAGCACCTTGCTGTAGGTTGGATTTGACGGAATACCTGAAAATTCAACAACGGTTTTATTTTCCTTTTTCAATACAGATATAATTTCATCATAAATACCGTTTTTCTTGATTGAACCGCCGCCGTAGCAAAGCATAACGGTATCACCGTAAGATGAAAGGATGTTTGACAAATACTCCTTTACACAACCTTCGCCAAGATATACTTTTGTTGAGTTTTCAAACACAAAGTTGTTCATAAAAATTCTCCTTTCAAAACTAATAAAAGTCAGTTATTTAAGCTTTGTACCGTCTGAAAAAGCATTGCCGACCTTTTCGCCCAAACGGTAATAACCGTGATGAACAGAATCGTATGTAATCGGAATAAATTTGTTGAGGTCAAGTTCACCGTCTTCTCCGAGAACGCTTTCATCAATGCTTACATTTTTGATTTCGCCAAGGTACTTTGAATCATCAATAACCTTAATAAGTTGACATTCAAGAACAAGGGGAAGTTCATTTATTACAGGAGCGTTTACGAACTCGCTCTTTGTAGTTGTAAAACCTGCTTTTTCCATTTTGTCAGGTTCTTTGTTTGCTGATACAATTCCAACATAGTCGCAGGCAACCAAATGCTCAACATCTGCAACGCTTACAGTAAAAGCCTTTGTTTTGAGCAGATTGTCGGTTGTCTTGTGTGAACCTAAATCAACGATAATCTTGTTCATACCGACAATACCGCCCCATGCGGCATTCATAGCATTTGCCTTGCCGTTTTCATCATAAGTTGCAATAATCATTACAGGCTGTGGGAATAAATATGGTTTAGCTCCAAAATTCTTTTTCATAATTAAAAATCTCCTTTTATTTTTTTATTATTTTTGAACCCCCGAAAACTTCGGACATTTCAATATTGTTCAGTTTATCATCAATTGCACAAACTTCATCAGATGTTAAAATAACATCTGCCGAACCTGCATTTTCAATCAGACGATCAAGTTTTCGTGTACCGGGAATAGGTACGATATATGGCTTTTTACACATCATCCACGCAAGCGAAATTTGTGCAGGCGTTGCGTTTTTATCCTTTGCAAGCGTGTTTAACAGCTCGAGTAAATCTTTATTTTGATGAACACCGTCGGCAGTGAACTGCGGCATAACCGTTCTGTAGTCCGTGCCTTTTTCAAACTTGGAATTTTCGTTATACTTGCCGCTTAAAAATCCGTTTGCAAGCGGCGAAAATGCAACAAAACCGATATTAAGCTCCTCAAGAACAGGAAACAGCGATTCATAATGCCTTGCCATCATTGAGTAGCGATTTTGTATGGCAGTCAGCGGATAAACCGAATTTGCTTTTCTTATATTTTCCTCGGTAGCTTCACTCATACCCCAATGCGTTATTTTGCCCTCTTTAATTAAATCAGCCATTACTCCTGCGACCTCTTCAATAGGAACATTAGGGTCAAAACGGTGCTGATAATATAAATCAATATGATCTGTACCGAGTCTTTTAAGCGAACTTTCAACCGACTTTCTGATAACCTCGGGCCTTGAATTTGGTATAAGCGGTGGATTCGTGGCATTGCTTGTTTTGTCAAATTCAATTCCGAACTTTGTTGCGATAATAATTTTATCACGATACGGCTTTAATGCTTTGCCTACAAGCTCCTCGTTATCGTGTGGGTTATTTCCAGTACCGTAAACCTCTGCCGTATCAAAAAAGTTATAGCCTAAATCAACTGCCTTTGCGATAAGCTCGCACATTTCTTTTTTATCGGCAGGTGAGCCGTAAGCGTGGCTCATTCCCATACATCCTAGGCCGACAGCCGACACCTTTAAGTCCTTACCTAAAATTCTGTAATTCATTATTTCTCCTTAGTGGTGAAAGTTTGTAAATGTAATCTGTTCTTTTTCGGGAAGTCCGAATTGCTCCTTGCCCAGTGCAATACTCTTTGCCATAAAAGCAATGTTTCTGCCCAGCGTTCTCATAGTCTGCAAGCCCTCTTTGTCCTGCAAAACTTCTTCTGCCTGGCCGCCGTAAACCATATTCCAATACTGACTTGTGGCAATCGGCATAGAGCTGATTGAAAAATATTTGTTGAGCACATCGTATGATGCTGTGTTACCACCTCTGCGACAGGTTGTTACTGCCGCACCAACTTTCATTGTCTTATCAACATTCGCCGTACTGAAAAACAATCTGTCAAGAAATGCGATTGCTCCACCGGCAGGAGATGCGTAATAAACAGGTGCTCCGATAACAAAAGCGTCTGTCTCGTTAAATTTAGGTGCAACCTCGTTTACAATATCATCGAATACGCACTTACCGATTTCCTTACATTTTCTGCAAGCGATACAGCCGTGCACATCCTTGTGACCTACATGGATAAGCTCAACCTCCATACCTTCTTGCTTCAATGTGTTTTTTAGTTCGGTCAATGCCGTATAAGTACAGCCCTTTGCTCTCGGACTGCCGTTTATAAGCAGTGCTTTTAACTTTTTCATATCTACACTCCTTAGTTATTTTTCTTTTCAACTATATTATATCAAAGTATGAAAATTATAGAAGTTTCTGTTTGTCAGTCAGTATATACCTTTGGGTTACAACTAATTTTTAGTGAATATATTTTCAAGCCAATCGGCATAATCTTTCACCCAGCCACCGTCAGAGCCAAAGCCGTGCGGCCAACCGTTAAGAACGATTCTGCCTGTTTCAATTCCCATATTTTTTATGACGGAATATTGCTTTTCAAACTGACTGTAAAACGGGTCCTCTGTACCGTAAACATAAAATGTAGGAGGTAAATTTCCGACCTTTAACCAATATTCATCCATATTGCCTACACTCAGCCTGCCGTAGAAAGAATAAATCATACCGTCAGCCGATGCGTGAGCAGGAATTCTATCAAGCTCATCCGGTTTATATGATGAACAGAGAGCATCGGTCGTTACATTTTCATCGTAGTGCATTAAAAATTCGCCTGCCTGAATACCGCCTGCAGAAAATCCCATAACCGCTATATCGTCAGGGTCAATACCGTACACATCTGCGTTCTTTCTTATAAAACGCACTGCTCTTGCAACATCAAGTGCACTTTCATCCTGAGTATAAGGCTCCAAGCGATAATCAACAATAAAGGTTTGAAAGCCGTATTCGTGAAGTGCACCGGCTGTAGGAAGTGAATCTGTATAATTACCCCTAAACTGATAAGCACCTCCTGCCATAAGCACAACGGCACCCTTTGGCTTAACTCCGTTTTTAACAGGAATCGCCGTTACATACGGTCTGAAATCGTAATCGTCAAAATAACCTGTCATATTTTTTGTGAATTTTGTTTTTGCAGGCACATTGTCCTTTTCCCACAGATAGAGAACCTGCACCTCGCTTGCATCTGCTTTTGTGTTTGATACAGTTTGATTACCATTTGGCGTCGGCATTTTCTTTAGCATTGCGTTTCTTGAATAATCGCTGAGCTTTCCCGTGCCGTAATTGTATTCACTTGGAAAGTCTGACGGAGTAGGTACTGTATTATTTGAATTTCCTGTTCTTAAATCGTCGGTATTATTATTTTTGTTTTCTTGATTTCCTTTAGTTGTCATAGCATTTTCAACGGCATTAACACCGTTCTCCAAATTATCATCATTGTTTTTACTTGCACTCGTGCAGGCTGTAAACAGCATTGCCATTACCAAAACAGGTATAAAAATTTTAATCGCCTTTTTCATATCGTCACCCTTTCATCTGCTTTTCCCAAAACTTAACTGCACTGTTTATCCAGCCGTCTGCCACTGTATTTTCGCCCAAGCCGAAACCGTGGTGAAGCCCTTGTAGGAATGAAATTCGGTATCAATTCTAAGCTTTTTCATTGCGTCAAGGCGAGCCTTCATTATTCTGTAATCGGCTATACCGTCGCTTTCGCCTACGCAGGCAAAGGTCGGCGGGTCATTTTTGCTGTATTCGCTGTAGCCTGTATATTGCATAATCACGGCAGAAGGCTTTGGCAAATCGTTGCCACCAAATGCTTTTGCTCCGTACGAGCCTACCCATGCCGCCATTCTTGCTCCCGCCGAACCGCCCCAAAGCGAATAATCCTCGGTGCTTACTCCAAGCTCGTCGGCATTGTCAAAAATAAAGGTCAATGCTTTTGCCAAATCTTCGCAGGCACTTTGAGCGTCGGGACGGTAAATCAAAGCAAAAGCGTTGTATCCCTTTTTAGAAAGCTCAAGTGCGTGAGGAAAGCTGTCCTGCATAGCACCTACATAAGCGAATGCACCGCCTGCATTGCATACGGCAAACGGCATGTTCTTTTTCCCTCTAAAGAAGAATAACCCTGTATTTTCCTTTTCGGGATCTGCCTTTTTCTCTTCGTCTGAATAAATATCATGAAAGATTTTGTCGCCGTTTAGAGCGTGGTTTTTCAAGTAATTCGCAATTTCAACGGTTTTGTTTGGGTTAATCTCGCTGTACCAAGTAAGCTGTAATTCACCCAGTGTGTTACCGCTGTAATATCCTTTTTGAGTGGGAAATATCAGCCGACCGTAATCTCCGAAAGCTTTATCGTTTATTACACTTTCGATGGGTGTATCAACGGTGTATTCATTCTCGGCAACATTATTTGTGCTTTCAGATAAATCTGTTGTTTGATTTGAATTGTTATTCGTAATATTATTATTTGAGGAACACGCTGTAAACGAAAACATCATACAAATCATTACTCCTATAACTACAATTCGTTTCATAATCATCAACCCTTTGATTACAGTATAAGAAAAACGAGACCTCATAGGAAGTCTCGTTTTGTTAATCAGTTTATACTCAAAGGTTATAACTTGCTATTTTGTTTTAATTGCACTGCTTGCGGCATCCAAAAATCTCTGAACGGTTTTACTTGGCTCAGGAGAATGTAAAAGTCCGTATGAAATGCTGTATTCCCATTCTACGGGGATAACTTTGAGCAAAGGATGAACATTACCCCAACCCTTGAATGCAAGAAGTACATTGTTGCTGTTTTCACACTTATTGAAAACACTCATATCATAGAAATTAAAGTCAACAATATGTATCTGCGGATGGTTTTGCCATATATCGTCACGCAGACTGTCAACATAGTTACTCCAACCACGATGCATAAGCATTAAATTTTCGCCGTATAAATCGCTGATTTGCAACTTATCCTTGCCGGCAAGTTTGTGGTGAATTGAAACCGCACAACAAAACGGCTCTCGTGACAGCTGAAGTCCTTTGCATTTTCTGAGATTAAGCATTGTATCATCAAATATGCCGCCGACAACATCAATGTTTTTACCGAGATTGCCGAGAATTTCTTTAGCGTTTTCAGGAGTATTTTCAAACGGAATAATCTCAAATTTAATATCAGGACACTTACTTTGAATCTTAGGCCATAACTGCATAAGAAGCTGAGCTGGAGTAATAGGGGATGAACCGATGCGAATAATATTCTCGCCCTCACTCATTGCATTCCTCGCCCTAACAATAGAGTCCTTGCAATAACCGATTATATATTTTGCATCCTGATAAAGCGACTTGCCTGCATTAGTCAGTGTCAGTCCACGGTGCGTACGCTCGAATAAAACCAAGTCAAGTGATTTTTCAAGAGAATTTATCTGTTTTATAACAGCGGTAGGGGTAATGTATAATTCATCTGCCGCTTTGTTAAAACTACCTGCATCCGCAACCTTTATAAATGTTTCAAGCTGAGGATTGTACACCAAATCACCACCTTATTTATAACCTATATTATATATGTTTGCGCATTTTGTGTCAAATTTTTGATACCAAAAGAGTAATTGCATATAAGCAATTCATAATTAAATGACAATAAAAAGTCGAAACATTAAACACCAAGATAGGATAAATATCGTTATCATCATTTTTGATTTATTCTTATGAGGATAAATAAACGCATTCTTGAATGTCAAATCTGCAACATTGAATACATTCCTTGCCCTTTAACAGAACCTCCTTTTAATGCTTGAATAGAATACAAGCAAAATTCAAAACATTATATATGACAGGCTGTTTTAAATGATGAAATTGTTAGATAGAAAACGCATAAAATAGCAATAAAATAGTTTGACTAATATATAATATTGTGTTAAAATTATGCGAAAAGGAGGGTGACAGCCCTATGGAGCAGTACATGCCGATAGTGTGGATAGGCTTTGCAATATTTATGTTGCTTTGCGAAGGCTTTACAACACAGCTTGTATCAATATGGTTCGTTCTCGGCTCGGTTTGTGCCGCAGTAACTACAATATTTACAAGCGACATTACAATCCAGTCGGCGGTGTTCCTTGTTGTGTCACTTGTTTCGCTGATTGTGACACGACCGCTTGTGAAACGCTTTAAAAGGCGTAACAAAACAACGGGAACAAACGCAGACCGCCACATTGGTCAAGTCGGGTTTATGCTCACAGATTTAACCGATATTGACGAAACAGCACAGGCAAAGGTCGGTGCGGAAACTTGGACGGTAAAGTCCGACAAAGCACCGCTTTTAAAAGGAACAAAAATTAAGGTTCATGCAATCGAGGGCGTAAAGCTCATTGTAGAGCCAATATCAGAATGAGAGGTAAATAATGGTAGCACTTATTATTTTAGGTATTATCCTTTTAATCCTGCTTATAGTAATTGTAAGCAATGTCAAGGTAGTCCCGCAGGCACACGCATATGTAATTGAAAGACTCGGAACATACCATGTAACTTGGTCAACTGGTTTGCATGTAAAAATTCCGTTCATCGACAAAATTTCAAAAAAAGTTTCATTAAAAGAGCAAGTGATCGACTTCCCTCCACAGCCTGTAATCACAAGAGATAATGTCACCATGCAAATTGACACGGTTGTGTATTTTGAGATTACCGATCCAAAGCTTTATACTTACGGTGTAGAAAGACCGCTCAGCGCTATTGAAAATCTTACTGCAACAACATTGCGTAATATCATCGGTGATCTTGAACTTGATAACACACTCACATCCCGTGATACAATCAACGGTAAAATCAGAGTGATTCTTGACGAGGCAACCGACGCATGGGGCATTAAGGTAATCCGTGTCGAGCTTAAAAACATTCTTCCGCCCCGTGAAATTCAGGATGCGATGGAAAAGCAGATGAAGGCAGAGCGTGAGCGCCGTGCAAGAATTCTTGATGCAGAGGGCGAAAAACGCAGTCAGATTCTTGTTGCAGAGGGTATGAAGGAATCTGCAATTCTTAAAGCCGACGCTGTTAAGGAGCAGAAAATCCGTGAGGCGCAGGGTGAAGCTGAGGCTATTCTCACAGTTCAGAAAGCTAATGCCGACGCACTTAAAATGCTCAATGAGGCTTCTCCTACCGATAGAATTATTCAGCTTAAATCGCTTGAGGCATTCGGTAAAGCCGCTGACGGCAAGGCTACAAAGATTATCATTCCTTCAGATATTCAGGGACTTGCGGGTAGTGTTACCGCAATTAAAGAACTCTGGAAAGATGATGTGCCAAAGGCATAAAGAATGTGAAAATTACGGCAATTTTTCGGGCACAGAATTCTGTGTCCGATTTGTTACATAAAATTGTGGGGGATAGGAAATGCAATTTTTACTCGACCTGTTGTGGTACTTCGTAATTTTCTCGTTTTTTGGCTGGGTGGCGAGCAGTTTTCGTTCGCTTCTTCTTGAGAAAAAATTCAGTAACAACGGTTTTTTGACATCACCGTTTTGCCCTATGTACGGATTTTCGGCGGTTATTTGTTATACGGCACTAAAACCGTTTGAAAACAGCAAGCTGATTTTATTCATCGGTTCAACTCTGATATTATCTGCACTTATGGTTGTGGTCGGTGTGCTTGTAGAAAAAACTCTCAAATTCAAGCCATGGGATTTTTCTTCGTCAAAATTCAGCATAGGCAATTATATAACTTTTCCTTATGCACTTTTCCTCGGATTGCTCGGTATGCTGCTTGTCGGATTGATAATTCCGGTGCTTCGCACAGCCGTTGAAGCAATTCCTTTCTGGGTAAGTCTTATTCTTGTTCTTTGCTTCTGCGGAATTATTGTAATTGATTACGTTTTTTCAATGATAACAACAATCCGTCTGCTCAGAAGAATTGCAAAGCTTAAAAATTCTTCTGAGCTTATGGATAAAGGTGCAACAGAGGTTGAAATTCAGGAACTTGAAGAAAACTATAACCGACTTTTTACAGAAAATATTTTAAGAAAAAGACTTGCACACGCTTATCCCGATCTCACTCATATGGCTTATGTAAAGCAAATTAATGCTAAAATTGAGGAGATTAAGCAGGATAATATGAAAGAATATACACAAACCTTTGAAAGCAAAGAGGACAAGCCGTTTGCTTACGGATTCTGTTTTACGAAGCTTTTTTATCTGTTTGTGATCGGTTCTTTCATCGGCACGATTCTTGAAACAATATGGGCATTCTGCGTTGACGGACATTTTGAAATGCGTGTCGGTATGGTTTACGGTCCGTTTATTCCTGTTTACGGCGGCGGTGCGTGTTTTTTGACAGCTGCTTTGTATAAGCTTTACAAGCTTAATGATACGCTTGTTTTTGTGATAAGTGCTTTTGTCGGAGCAGGTTTTGAGTATTTCTGTTCATGGTTGCAGGAGCAGATGTTTGGCACGGTTTCATGGGACTACAGTGACACTCCGTTTAACCTTGACGGCAGAACTAATCTTATGTATGCCCTTATTTGGGGATTTCTCGGTCTTGTCTGGGTGCGTTATCTGTATCCGTGGACAGCAAAGCTTATTGAAAAAATTCCTAAAAGAGCAGGTGCAATTATTACAACATTTCTGATTGTATTCATGGCATTCAACGGCTTTATGTCCGTAACAGCTACGGCAAGATGGACTCAGAGAACAGAGGGAGTGCCTGCGTCAAACAGCTTTGAAGAATATCTCGATGAAAAATTCGATAACGAAAAGATGGAATTTCTTTTTCCGGGTATGAAAAAGGCTGCAGAGGCGGGAGTTACAACCGAGGGCGTAATTTCCAATGAAAGACCGTATCTTAATGCTACAGATCCCGATAAAGGCACAAAAATCGAACAAGGAAAAGATGTTTCCGATATTGATTGATATCTTGAAGTGGCTATGCTTTGCACAGTCACTTTTTGCTTTTTGGCGGTATTTTAAAAATAATTTCGCCTGACTATTGAATTTTAACCGATTTTTTTATATAATTAATTAGTAATGCTTTATTTATGTCGATTCAAAGCATAAATTGGCATATTTGTCCTGACTTTGTCTGCCCACGGCACGGTTTTTGCGGCAATTTATCAAGTGGGCGGAAAGGCTATGAGTAGTTATGAAAAAGGTTGCAATTATTATGGGCTCCGACAGTGATTTTCCCGTAGTATCAAAGGCTGTCAGTAAACTCAAAGAATTTGGCGTAGAGTATGAGGTTCATGTAATGAGCGCACACCGTACTCCCGATGCGGCAATTAAGTTTTCGGCAGAGGCTAAAAAGAACGGTTTTGGCGTAATCATTGCCGCAGCAGGTATGGCGGCACATCTCGCAGGTGTTCTTGCGGCAAAAACAACCCTTCCTGTAATAGGAATCCCATGCAAGTCGGCTCAGCTTGGCGGTATGGATGCTCTTCTCGCAACGGTTATGATGCCTACAGGAATTCCGGTTGCAACAGTAGCAGTTGACGGTGCGGCTAACGCTGCAATTCTTGCCGTTGAAATGCTCGCACTTTCCGACGATTCTCTTGCAGAGAAGCTTGAAAATATGAAAGCTGATATGGAAAAAGGCGTTGCCGAAAAAGACAAGGCAATGCAGGCTAAGGTGGCAGAGCTTTGATTAAGAACTATGTAGATATTGACACAAAACTTGACAAAGTAAATGACGAGTGCGGTGTGTTCGGTATTTACCGTAATGATGACGATATAGATGTTGTTGCCGCCGCAAATGACGCACTCTTCAGCCTTCAGCACAGGGGACAGCAGAGCGCAGGTATCACCGTGAATAAAGACGGTGAATTTACAACTGTCAAGGAACTCGGCATGGTGTCCGAGATTTTTACGCCCAAAGCACTTGAAAAACTTCCGAACGGTAAGATTGCAGTCGGTCATGTCCGTTATACTTCATCGGAATCACTCGACCGTGCATCTAACCAGCCGCTTGTTATGCGATATATTCAGGGTTCAATCGGTATTGCAAGCAACGGCTCAATTACAAACTTCAATGAAATAAGGCAGGAGCTTGAAACAGGCGGTGCTGTTTTTCAGTCCAATTCTAATGCTGAAATTATGGCTTATGTTATCGCAACCGAAAGATGTGTAACAGACACGCTTGAAGATGCTGTTCTTTCTTCAATGAGAAAGCTCAAGGGCGCTTACTCAACTGTAATTTGCGCACCGAGCCGTCTTATCGGCTTTCGTGATATGCACGGATTTCGTCCGCTCTGTATCGGCATACTCAAAAACAGCTGGATTTTCACTTCCGAAAGCTGTGTTATCGACAGTCTCGGCGGTGAATTTGTCCGTGATGTTGAGCCGGGCGAAATGGTAGTAGTTGACGAAGAAGGCTTTCACAGCTACAAATTAAAGCTTTTGCCCGATAAAACATCTTTCTGCCTTTTTGAATATGTTTATATTGCAAGACCGGACAGCGTAATCAACGGTGTCTGCGTACATAATGCAAGATTCAAAGCCGGTGAACTTCTTTATGACGAGTTCCCGATTGAGGCGGATATGGTGTGCGGTGTTCCCGATTCGGGACTTATTGCCGCACAGGGTTATGCAAAGGCTTCGGGTATCCCATTCAGCACAGGTTTTGTCAAAAATAAATATATCGGCAGAACAGTAGGTTCGGGTAAAGATAAAAAGAAAAGACTTCTCAGAACAAGACTTACCGCTTTGAAGGCTAATGTTAAAGGCAAGAGAGTTGTTATTATTGATGACTCAATCGTCAGAGGCGAAACATCAAAGCATATTGTTCGTCTTATGCGTGAGGCAGGAGCTGCCGAGGTGCATATGCTCATCAGCTCACCGCCTTTTGTATGTCCGTGCTACTTTGGTGTGGACATTCACGATAAAGAAAGTCTTATTGCGAACAAGTTGACAACAAGTGAAATCTGTGAATATATCGGTGCAGATTCACTTGGTTATCTCAGTATAAACAGCCTCAGAAAAATTGCTGAGGGTGCAAATATAGAATTCTGTGACGGTTGTTTCACGGGCAGCTATGACGCTGAAATTCCGAGAACAATCTTTGTAGATAAATACGCTAAAAAAATTAACAGAAAGTGACGGAGTGATTACAATGAACAACAGCTTTTCCGAAAGCTACAAAGCGGCAGGTGTTGATGTAACAGCAGGCTATAAGTCTGTAGAGCTTATGAAAAAGCATGTGGCACGCACAAAAATTGACGGTGTTATTTCAGGCATCGGCGGTTTCGGCGGACTTTTTGCCCCTGATTTCAAAGATATGGAAGAGCCTGTACTTGTCAGCGGTACTGACGGTGTAGGCACAAAAATCAAGCTTGCTTTTCTTCTTGACAAGCATGACACAATCGGTATTGACGCAGTTGCAATGTGCGTAAACGATGTAATTTGCTGTGGAGCAAAACCTCTTTTCTTCCTCGATTATATAGCAATCGGCAAGAACTATCCCGAAAAGGTAGCTGAAATTGTATCAGGCATTGCAGAAGGCTGTGTTCAGTCCGGTTGTGCTCTTATCGGCGGTGAAACTGCAGAGCATCCGGGTCTTATGCCTGTTGATGAATATGATGTGGCAGGTTTCAGCGTTGGTATTGCAGACAAGCCGAAGATGATTGACGGTTCAAAACTTTGTGAGGGTGATGTACTTTTAGGACTCCGTTCTTCGGGTGTTCACTCAAACGGTTTTTCACTTGTCAGAAAAATCTTTGATATCAACGAGAAAACAATCAATGCCGAGTATCCTGAGCTTGACAAGACTCTCGGTGAAACATTGCTCACTCCTACAAAAATTTATGTAAAACCTCTTCTCGCTCTTATGGATAAGGTTGATGTAAAGGCTGTTTCACACATTACGGGCGGCGGTTTCTATGAAAACATTCCCCGTATGCTTACAGACGGTCTTTCTGCCAAAATCAAAAAGGACAATATTCCTGTTCTTCCTATTTTCAAGCTTATGCAGAGAGTAGGTAATATCCCCGAGCACGATATGTTCAACACATTCAATATGGGTGTAGGTATGATAATCGCCGTTGCCAAGGAAGATGCAGACAAGGCTCTTGAGGTTCTTGCGGCTAACGGTGAAGACGCTGTTGTACTCGGTGAAGTAATTAGCGGTAATGACGGAGTAGTGTTTGAATAATGAAAAATATTGCAGTTCTTGTGTCGGGCGGCGGCACAAATCTTCAGGCACTTATTGACGCTCAGAACAGGGGAGAGATTAAAAACGGAAAAATCTCTCTTGTTGTGTCCTCAAATCCAAACGCTTATGCACTTGAAAGAGCAAAAAACAATTCGATTGCAACTGAGGTTATCAGGAGAAAAGACTATGCCGAATTTGATGAGTATGATTCTGCTGTAACCGAGCTTTTGAAATCCAAGGATGTTGACCTTGTTGTTCTTGCGGGATTTATGACAATTCTCGGAAAGCAGTTTATTTCTGCTTTTGAAAACAGAATAATCAATATCCATCCGTCGCTTATTCCGTCGTTCTGCGGCGAGGGCTATTACGGACTCAGAGTTCATGAGGAGGCTCTTAACAGAGGCGTCAAGGTAACGGGTGCTACCGCACATTTTGTAAACGAAGTGTGCGACGGCGGTCCCATTATTATTCAGAAAGCCGTTGAAATTCAGAACGGTGACACACCCGAAATTCTTCAGAAAAGAGTTATGGAACAGGCTGAATGGAAGATTCTTCCAAGGGCGGTTTCGCTTTTCTGCGAAGATAAAATTATAGTAAAAGACAATAAAACCGAAATTCTTGACTAACGGAGGAAAAATATGAAACCTGTATCACTTTACAATGACATTGCTTCAACTTCATATCCGGGCAGAGGCATTGTAATCGGCAAAAGTGCAGACGGCTCAAAGGCTGTTATTGCATACTTCATTATGGGCAGAAGCGAAAACAGCAGAAACAGAGTGTTTGCAGAAACCGAGGACGGCATCAAAACTCAGGCTTTTGATCCGTCAAAGCTTGTTGATCCGTCACTTATCATTTATTCTCCCGTAAGAGTTCTCGGCAACAAAACTATCGTTACTAACGGTGACCAGACAGATACTGTTTATGATCTTATGAATGAAGGTCAGACATTTGAACAGTCACTCACAACAAGAGAATTTGAGCCTGACGGTCCTAACTACACTCCACGAATTTCTGGTATCGTTGAGTGTGAAAACGGCAAGATGAACTATGCAATGTCAATTCTCAAAAGTGCAGACGGCAATCCCGATTGTTGCGAAAGATACACATTTACATATGACAAGCCGATAAACGGTCTTGGCAGATTCATTCACACATATATGAGTGACGGCAATCCGCTTCCGAGCTTTGAGGGTGAACCTACACTCGTAGAAATCGGTAACGATGATATTGACACATTTGCCGAGAAAATCTGGAATTCTCTCAATGAGGATAACAAGGTTTCACTTTTTGTACGCTATATTGACATTGCTTCAAATAAGGCAGAGTCAAGAATTATCAATAAAAACAACTAATTTATTTTTCGGAAAGGATGAATCCAATGAACGAACTTGCTTTAAAATACGGCTGTAACCCGAATCAGAAGCCTTCGAGAATTTTCATGCAGGACGGCAAAGATCTTCCTGTTGAGGTTCTCAACGGCAAACCCGGTTATATCAACTTTCTTGATGCATTTAACTCATGGCAGCTCGTAAAGGAACTCAAAGCGGCAACAGGTCTTCCTGCAGCTGCGTCATTCAAGCATGTAAGTCCTGCCGGTGCGGCAGTTGCAACTGAGCTTTCTGACACACTCAAGAAAATCTACTTTGTAGATGACCTTGAGCTTTCTCCGATTGCAAGCGCATATGCAATGGCAAGAGGTGCAGACAGAATGTCGTCATACGGTGACTGGGTGGCTCTTTCCGATACTTGCGATGTTCAGACTGCAATTCTCCTCAAGAGAGAGGTTTCTGACGGTATTATTGCTCCTGACTATACTCCCGAGGCTCTTGAAGTCCTCAAGTCAAAAAAGAAAGGCAACTATAATATCGTAAAAATCGACCCGAACTATGTCCCTGCTCCTATTGAGCATAAGGATGTTTTCGGCATTACATTTGAACAGGGCAGAAATGAACTCAAAATTGACGAGGAAATGCTCCTTCAGAACATTGTAACAGATAATAAGAATTTTACAGAGGATGCTAAGCGTGACCTTCTTGTTGCTCTTATCACTCTTAAATATACTCAGTCTAATTCTGTTTGCTACGCAAAGGGCGGTCAGGCAATCGGTGTAGGCGCAGGTCAGCAGTCGAGAATTCACTGCACAAGACTTGCAGGCAATAAGGCTGATATCTGGTATCTCAGACAGCATCCGAAGGTTATGAACCTTCCGTTTGTTGACAACATCCGTCGTCCCGACAGAGATAACACTATTGATGTTTACATCTCTGATGATTATGAGGATGTGCTTGCTGACGGTATATGGCAGCAGTTCTTCAAAACTAAGCCTGAACCTCTTACAAAGGAAGAAAAAAAGGCTTGGCTTGCAACATTTGATGGTGTTTCACTCGGTTCTGACGCATTCTTCCCATTCGGTGACAACATTGAAAGAGCAAAGCGTTCAGGTGTTAAATTTGTTGCACAGCCCGGCGGTTCAATTCGTGATGATAATGTTATTGAAACCTGCAATAAGTACAATATGACAATGTCATTTACGGGTATTCGTCTTTTCCATCACTGATAGAGGTGCGGTTATGAAAATTTTAATGATTGGTTCGGGCGGCAGAGAGCACGCTTTAATTAAAAAGCTTCTTGAAAGTCCTAAATGCACAAAGCTTTATTGCGCTCCAGGTAACGGCGGTATTTCAAGAGATGCCGAGCTTGTTAATATCGGAGTTATGGATAAAGAAAATATGGTTAAGTTTGCAAAGGATAATGCAATTGACCTCGTTTTTGTAGCTCCTGATGATCCGCTTGCTGACGGTATGGTTGACGCTATGCAGGAGGCTGGAATCAGAGCATTCGGTCCTAATGCAAATGCCGCTATTATTGAGGCGTCAAAGGTTTTCTCAAAAAATCTCATGAAGAAATACGGCATACCTACTGCAAAGTATGAAGTATTCAATGACGCTCAGAAAGCAATTGACTATATAAAGAACGAAAATACCGCTCCCGTTGTTGTAAAGGCTGATGGTCTTGCACTCGGCAAGGGTGTAATTATTGCTCAATCTGTTGATGAGGCAATTGAAGCAGTCAAAGAAATTATGGAGGACAAGAAGTTTGGCGACTCAGGTAACAATATCGTTATCGAAGAGTTTCTTACAGGTCCCGAGGTTTCTGTTCTTGCATTTACAGATGGTAAGTGCGTAAAACCTATGGTCAGCTCAAAAGACCACAAGCGTGCTTATGATAATGACGAAGGTCTTAACACAGGCGGTATGGGCACAATCAGCCCGAACCCGTATTATACAGACGAGATTGCCAAGGAATGTATGGATACAATCTTTATCCCTACAATTGAGGCGATGAATAAAGAGGGCAGACCTTTTAAGGGTTGTCTGTACTTTGGACTTATGATTACACCGAACGGTCCAAAGGTTATTGAATACAATGCCCGTTTCGGCGATCCTGAGGCTCAGGTTGTTCTTCCAAGACTTAAAACTGACCTTGTAGATATCTGCGAGGCTGTTATTGACGAAAAGCTTTCCGACCTTGACATTGAATGGGATAACGGTGCTGCGGCTTGTGTTGTTATGGCAAGCGGCGGATATCCTGTTTCATACAAAAAGGGTATAGAGATGTTCGGTCTTAATGATAACGGCGGTGTCGATGGCGCAATTGTTTATCATGCCGGCACAAAGTACGAAAACGGAAAGTTCTATACAAACGGCGGTCGAGTTCTCGGTGTTACTGCAACAGCGGAAACACTTGATGAGGCACTCGAAAAGGCATATGCCGCAGTAGGAAAAATTTCCTTTGAAGGCGCTCATTACAGACACGATATCGGAAAAACTAAATAATATATTAAGAGCCACTCTTAAAGAGCGGCTCTTTTTTCAGCCTGCATTTTTAATCTGCAGTCTTAATTTGTCTGAAATCATGGCAATAAATTCGCTGTTTGTGGGCTTTCCTCTGTCGTTGTGAATTGTATATCCGAAATATGAGTTCAGAACATCAATGTCACCTCGATCCCAAGCAACCTCAATTGCGTGTCTTATAGCTCTTTCAACCCGTGAAGAAGTTGTTTCGTACTTTTTGGCAACCGACGGATAGAGCTGTTTTGTCACGGCATTGATAATTTCAGGATGCTCAACAGACATAATGATTGAATCACGCAGATAGTGATAGCCTTTGATGTGAGCCGGAACTCCTATTTCATGGAGAATATCGGTCACTTTCATTTCAATTCCGAAAGCGTCAATAATTCTTCCTCTGCCAAAATTATTTTTCTTGCTCAAATCCGACAAATCGCTGATAATGCTGCTTAATTCGGAAATGTTATACGGCTTCAACACAAAATATGATGCACCCGAATTCATAATTTCACGCTCCAGAACAGGGCTGTGAAAAGAGGAATATACCATAAAAACAGGTACTTTTGTGTTCTGCCTTGTGACGCTCCTCATTACTCCGATTGCATCAAGCCTTGTCATAAATGAATCCATCAGCACAACATCAGGGTTTTCTCTTTTAATTTTATCGCACAATTCTTCTCCGTCTTTTGCGCAGAAAATAACGGAAATATTCTTACTCTGTAAGATATTAAGATTTTCCTGCGTAAATTCGGAAGCGTCATCGGTTACGATTAGTTTTATTTTGTTGTTCATTGTGATTTCCCCCAGTAATTTTTGTTGTACTAATATTACCACAAAATGGTAAAGTTGGCAATACCTTCCACGAAACTTTTTTAAAAAATTGGGAAATTCTTTTTTAATCTTGCTCAATACAATATGGAACAAACAAGTAATCATACATTTAGTGCTGATTATTGTAACATTCTGCCATATATTGTGCGAAAACGCCGTAGCCTTCTCTCGGATTGTTGAGAAAAACATGAGTAACGGCACCCACAATTTTGCCGTTTTGGACTATCGGACTGCCGCTCATACCCTGAACAATACCGCCGCAATTTTCGAGTAATCTGCTGTCGGTTATTTTTATGACAAAATTTTCATTTGATGTCATATCACGGTTGCAAATTCTTTTGATTTCAATTTCATATTCCTGCGGTGTATTTCCTACAAGCGTTGTTACCATAACAGCCTTTCCTGTTTTAACTTCATCGTCATTCGCAATCAGATATTTCTTGTTTCTTTTATAATTTTCACTCGTTAAATCTCCGAAAATTCCTAAAGGGGAGTTGACGCTCAAATTACCAAACCGAACATCTGTAAAATATCCGCAGAAGCTGCCGGCTTTACCGCAGACGCTTTTATCAATTCCGCTGATTTGAGCCTGAACTGTTTCACCTGATTTTAACGGTAACAAAGCAGCCGTGTCACAGTCGCATATTCCGTGACCGAGTGCGGCAAAATAATTATTGCTGTCATCATAATAGGTCATAGTTCCAATGCCTGCACAGCTGTCACGAACCCACGCACCGAGGAGATATACTCCCACGGTATTTTTAATCGGTAAAACGGTTTTATTTTCGGTTTTGCCGTTTCTATCAATTTCAACAGTAATTTCATTGCAGTTTGATTTTTCAATTTCAGATTTTAATTCTTCATTTGTGCTGATTTTTGTATTATTTACTTTCTTTATAATATCGTTTACTTTAAGTCCGCCGTCTTTTGCGGGGCAAACATATTTTTCACCGTCGTAGTAGCTTTCAAGCTTGATTATCATTGCTCCGTTAGCATAAAATTTTACTCCGAAAGCCTCACCGCCGATGTAAACCTCCTTTTTATCATCAGCGGCATAAGGCGAAAAAGTCGAAACAGTAAATAATAATGTGAAAATCAGGGCAACTGATATAATTTCTTTAAATTTTCGCAAAAAATTCACCTTCTTTCCGTTGCCTTTATTATGATTTGCATTTATAATATAGATTAGTGCGTTGATGAAAATATTAAAAATGTTACTGGCAGAGGATTTTCCGAAAAGGCGATAAACAGCCGTGCATTGTAAATTATTTTCTGAAATTATATCATTTTCTTATTATGAGGTATATATGGAAAACATAAATTCTAACCTTGTCGGTCTTACCAATTCCGAAGTTCAAAAGCGTATAGATGAAGGAAAGGTAAATATTTCAACTAATATTAAAACCAAATCAATCAAAAGAATATTTTGTGATAACATTTTTACGCTTTTCAATCTTATAAATGTAATTTTGCTTGCGGCATTGATTTTTGTGGGTTCACACAAGAATATGCTTTTTATCGGTGTTGTTATAGCAAATATAATTATAGGTATAGTTCAGGAAATTCGTTCCAAAATAAGCGTTGACAAGCTGACTATTTTGTCTGAGAAAAAAATCAATGTTCTCAGAAATGGTAAAATTGCAGAAATAAGTAAAGATGAAATTGTTCTTGACGATATTCTTGTGCTTTCAAGAGGAAGCCAGATTCCTGCCGACTGCATTGTATGCGACGGTAGCTGCAGAGTCAACGAAAGTTTGCTTACAGGCGAATCAAATCTCATTGAAAAAAATGTCGGAGATGAACTTCTCTCGGGCAGTTTTATTGCGGCAGGAAAATGCTATGCTCAGGCTGTAAAGGTCGGAGCCGATTGCTATGCCGCAAAAATAAATAACGAAGCAAAATATATTAAAAAAGTAAATTCTCAGATTATGGAGTCATTCAATTTCATTATCAAAATCTGTACATTTGTACTTTTCCCGATTGGCATTGCATTTTTTATTCGACAATTCACCCTGCCCGATGCAACATTGCAGTCCGCTGTAATCAGCACAGTTGCGTCGCTTGTCGGTATGATTCCAAAGGGAATGATTCTTCTTACAAGTTCTGTTCTTGCAGTATCAATTATCAGGCTTTCATCTAAAAAGGTGCTTGTACAAGAAATGTATTGCATTGAAACACTTGCAAGAGTTGATGTGCTTTGTCTTGATAAAACGGGAACGCTTACAACAGACGAAATGACGGTAACAGGTGTCATTCCGTTTGGGGCTGATGAAAATAAAATTAAGAAGGCACTTTCTTCAATTGTAAAAGCGTCTGATGAACTGAATGCAACTTTGTATGCACTGCGTGACTATTCGGATTCCGTTTCACCGTATGAGTGCAATAAATTCTGCGATTTTTCGTCCGAAACAAAATGGTCGGGTGGTACATTTGAAAACGGCAAGACCTACATAGTCGGTGCGACTGAATGTATTTTAAAAAGCAGGGAAAAGTATTCCGAGGTGTATTCTGAGATTGAAAAGATAAATCAAACCGTCAGAATCCTTGTTCTTGCCGAAAGCGATAGTGAACCGGACAAAGACTCATTGCCTGATGATTTAAAACCGCTTGCACTCATTCTTATCAAGGATAAACTTCGTGATAATGTAAATGAAACGGTAAAATATTTTAAGGAACAGGGTGTCACATTAAAGGTAATTTCAGGCGACAGCGTTAAAACTGTTAAAAATATTGCAATTGATACAGGGATCGAGGGTGCAGAAAATGCAATTGATATGTCAACCGTGACAACAGATAAAGAGCTTGAAGATGCGGCAGAGCGTTGTAATGTGTTTGGCAGAGTAACTCCGGCTCAAAAGAAAAAGCTTGTGGTTGCCCTTAAAAAGCACGGACATTCGGTTGCTATGACAGGTGACGGAGTAAATGATGTTCTCGCACTCAAAGAGGCGGATTGCTCCGTAGCTATGGCGTCAGGCAGTGATGCCGCACGAAATGTGTCACAGCTTGTACTTGTCAATAATGATTTTGGCGCGATGCCGAGCGTTGTGGCAGAGGGCAGACGAACAATCAATAACCTTGAACGAAGCTCTGCACTCTATCTTGTAAAGACAATTTATTCGGTTATACTCTCAATTTTCTTCATATTCTTCCGCACAGGATATCCCTTTGAACCGATACAGCTTACGCTTGTAGGTGCATTAACGGTTGGATTGCCATCATTTGTTCTCGCACTTCAGCCGAATAAAGATATAGTAAAAGGTAATTTCACCGTAAATATAATAGCAAGATCACTCCCAACAGCTTTTTGTATTTCGGCAGATACAATATTACTCGCAATTTTAAAGTATATGACAGATATGCCGCAGGCACAGTTTTCAACTCTCTGCGTATATCTTACTGCATTTTCATGTATGCTGCTTGTAATCAGATTATCAATCCCGTTCAATCCGCTCAGAGCCGTTATGGTCATCGGATGTTCCGCGGGAATAATAATCGGTTCAATCTTCTTCGGCGGATTGTTCTCACTTGCACCGCTTACATTTGAAAACATCGTATTGCTTGTAATCTTTGCTGCAGGCACATTTGTTGTATTTAATATACTCTACAATATAGCACAGCACTATATAGAAAAATTCAAAAAGGAAAGTCATCTTAAACTGACTGCAAAAAGAAATGCAAATAAACAAAAACGCTGAAAAATTAATCAGACAACTGAATAATCAAGGCTATGAGGCTTTTATAGTAGGCGGTTGTGTTCGTGATTATCTTCTCGGTTTGACTCCGCATGATACAGATATTTGCACAAATGCTTTGCCCGAGCAGACAAAAAAATGCTTTGAGGCTTATCATACTTTTGACACAGGTATCAAACATGGCACAATTTCCGTTGTATGCGGCGGTGAAGTCTATGAAATCACAACCTACCGTATTGACGGTGATTATTCCGATAACCGTCATCCGGACAGCATAAGCTTTACACGAAACATAAACGAAGATTTACGACGCCGTGACTTTACGGTAAATGCAATGGCATATAACGCTGAATACGGTCTTGTCGATCCATACGGCGGTAAAAATGATCTTAAAGATAAAATTATCCGTTGTGTCGGAAACCCCGATACACGCTTTAATGAGGATGCTCTGCGAATCTTGCGGGCATTACGCTTTGCCTCTGTTTACGGATTTTCAATTGAAGAGAACACATCAAAGTCTATATTTAAAAATGCAGACTTGCTGAAAAACATTGCAACAGAGCGTGTGACTTCGGAATTTCTAAAGCTCATCTGCGGTAAGGATGCCGTAAAAATTCTTGACGCTTACCGAGAAACTATTGCTGTTATTATCCCTGAAATTATCGCTATGTTCAATTTCAATCAGAACAACATACATCATTCGTATGATTTGTGGCAACATACCCTGACTGCACTCGGTACAATTGAACCGAATCCCATACTTCGTATGACAATGCTTCTGCATGACATCGGCAAGCCTTCTGTTAAAACCACCGACAACAGCGGTCAATCGCATTTTCAGGGACATCAGCTTGAAAGTAAAAAAATTGCAGACAAAATTCTGCACAGGCTAAGATTACCGTCTGATTTTATTAACAAAACTCTTCTGCTAATTGAATATCATGATGTCCGTTTTAACGGCAGTAAAAAGCTTATGAAAAAGGTTATGAATGTACTCGGTACAGACCTTACAAAACAGTTGTTAGAGGTTGAATACGCCGATATATCTGCCCAGTCTGAATATCAGCGAGAAGAAAAACTCGGATATCTTGAAACGGCTAAAACACATCTTAATGAAATAATCAAAGATAACGAATGTTTTAAGCTGAGTCAGCTTGATATCAACGGTAAAGATGTTTTAAACCTTGGTGTAAAAGAGGGGAGAGATGTCGGAAATATTCTCGATTATCTGCTAATGCTTGTGGTAGATGCAAATGTTCCAAACAAAAAATCCATACTAATATCAAAAGCCAAAGAATATATTTACGGTAATAAAATAAATAAGTAATTAAAAAAGAGGATTTCAGCGAAAACTGAAATCCTCTGATTTTTGTTTAAAATTAAAGAACCTTTGATAAAAATTCCTTTAAACGGTCGTCCTGCGGATTATTGAAGAACTCCTGCGGATTGTTCTTTTCTTTGATAACACCGTCGTCAATAAATACAACATCGGTTGCAACTTCCTTTGCAAAGCCGATTTCGTGAGTAACAACAACCATTGTCATACCTGCCTTGGCAAGCTCTTTCATAACATCAAGAACTTCGCCGACCATTTCGGGGTCGAGTGCAGATGTCGGCTCGTCAAAGAGGAGAACATCGGGATTCATCGCAAGCGCTCTTACAATTGCAATACGCTGTTTCTGACCGCCTGAAAGCTGATTCGGATATGCGTTTGCCTTTTCGGCAAGTCCTACACGCTCCAAAAGATCCATAGCGTCTTTTTTAGCCTCATCTTTGCTCTTGCCAAGAAGCTTGACAGGAGCCATTGTAAGGTTGTCAATAACAGTCTTGTGGGGGAAAAGGTTAAACTGCTGGAACACCATTCCCATTTTTTGACGGTGAACATTTATATTAACCTTAGGATCCGTGATATCGGTACCCTCAAAGAAAATGTGACCGCCTGTCGGTTCTTCAAGTCTGTTAAGGCAACGGAGAAAAGTTGATTTACCCGAGCCTGACGGACCGAGAACAACAACTACATCGCCTTTAAAAATGTCAATATCAATACCTTTAAGAACCTGAATATCCTTACCGAATGATTTTTCAAGTCCTCTTACGGAGATCAATGCGTTATCTTTCACTCTTTTTCAATCTCCTTTCAAATCTTCTGAGGATGTACGAAAGCACAAGTACAATTACAAGGTAAATCAATGCAACCGTAATAAGCGGGAAGAATGCCTCGTAAGTTCTTGAACGAATCATATTGCCTACATATGTGATATCTGCAAGCGCAACATAACCTGCAACCGAAGTTTCTTTGAGAAGTGTAATAATTTCATTGCCGAGTGCAGGAAGAACATTTTTAATTGCCTGCGGAAGAACTACCATTGTCATTGTCTGTCTGTTGTTAAAACCGAGTGAACGGCTTGCCTCAGTCTGACCGATGTCAACAGCCATAATGCCCGAACGAACAATTTCTGCAACATAAGCGGCAGAGTTCATACCAAATGCAATGATTGCGGCAAAGATACCGTTTCTTACAGATGCAAGAATAATGTAATACATAATCATCAACTGAACTACAACAGGTGTGCCTCTGATAACAGTAATGTAGATATTGCAAATCACATTAAAGAATTTCAGGACGCAATCACCGAAGCTCCTGCATTTTCTCTTTCCAAGCTGAATATCGTGAGTAGCTCTTACAAGAGCAATGACAAAACCGATAATAACACCGATAATACCTGCAAACAATGTGATTTCAAGGGTTACAAGCAAACCGCTTAAAAGCTGCTGCCATCTGTTATCTGTGATGAATGTGTTTTTAAAGCTTTCGCCGAGATTGCCGAACAAACTGCCCGACGCACTGTCGTTTACGATAATAACCTGAGTTGTGTTTGCATATGAAGTTGAAAAGTCGATATTTTTTCTTCTTTCCGGTGTGTCGGTCATACCCGCCATACCGAAATCGTCTTTGCCGGTCTGAACAGCAGTGATAACAGAATCAAATTCCATATCATCAATAACAAGTTTTTTACCGAGCTTGTCACAGATTGCTGTAGCCATCATCGGATCAAGACCGACAATTTTACCGCCTTCAACATATTCATACGGTGGAAAAGCAGCGTTCGTAGCCATATGAAGTTCACCGTCATACTTGATATCCTTAGGTGATTCGTAGGGTACGGTATCGGTGTTGCCCTCTATGTAATAGCTTTTGATTTTGTCCAGAACGCCCTCGTCTTTAAGCTCTGCAAGAGCTTTGTCGATTTTTTCGGTGAGTTCATGATTTTCCTTTGAAATGCAGATTGCATACTGCTCTTCTGCAAAAGGTTCATCAAGAATTTTTAGTCCTGCATTTGCTTTTACAAATTCCTTTGCCGGTTCACTGTCAATTACAACACAGTCGATTTTATTCTGTGTAAGAGCTACGATAGCGTCGGCACCCTTGCTGTAACGCATAACCTTGGTGCCGTCAGCCTCATAGTCAGATACAAAAGTATCGCCGGTTGTACCTGTCTGAACACCTACGGATGCTCCCTTGATATCATCGGCAGTCTTAATTTCCTTAACCGATGAATCACCGCATCCCGTGAACAGAAAAACAGTAGAGAACAGCATTGAAATCAGTACCAATAAAGTAACTGTCTTTTTCATTGTTTTCCTCTTTTTCTTTCTCTTAAAATATTTATTTGCAAATCTTTATCAGATTCTTGCAACGCCTGATTCAATTGCAGCCTTCTTAACAGCCTCAGCAACAGTTTTGCCGATTCTCTTGTCAAATGCCTCTGGAAGAATATAATCTGCATTAAGCTCTTCATCGCTTACGAGTGAAGCAATTGCAAAAGATGCGGCAACCTTCATTTCTTCGTTAATATCGCTTGCACGGCAGTCGAGAGCACCTCTGAAAATACCCGGAAAAGCAAGTACATTATTAATCTGGTTAGGAAAGTCACTTCTGCCTGTACCTACAACAGCCGCACCTGCCTTCTTGGCAATGTCAGGCATAATCTCAGGAGTCGGATTAGCCATGGCAAAAAGAATAGGATCCTTAGCCATTGACTTAACCATTTCTTCGCTTACGCAACCTGCGGCAGAAATTCCGAGGAATACATCAGCACCCTTCATTGCATCTGCAAGCGAGCCCTCAAGGTGAGAAAGGTTAGTAATTTCAGCCATTTCCTGTTTAACGGCGTTAAGTCTTGGATCACCCTTGCAGATAATACCCTTACTGTCGCAAAGTGTAATGTCCTTTACACCCATATTAAGAAGGTGCTTTGCAATTGCAATACCTGCCGCACCTGCACCGTTCATAACAACCTTGATTTCGTCAAGCTTCTTGTGAACAAGCTTGAGTGAGTTGATAAGACCTGCGGCAACAATAACGGCAGTACCGTGCTGGTCATCGTGGAAAATCGGAATATCACACTTCTCTTTGAGCTTTCTTTCAATTTCAAAGCATCTCGGAGCGGCAATATCCTCAAGATTGATTCCGCCGAATGAACCGCTGATAAGGTAAATTGCGTTTACAATTTCGTCAACATCCTTGCTCCTTACGCAAATAGGGAACGCGTCAACATCGCCGAATTCCTTAAAAAGCGCACATTTGCCCTCCATAACAGGCATACCTGCCTCAGGACCTATGTCACCAAGACCGAGAACAGCTGTACCGTCGGTCACAACGGCAACAAGGTTGTTCCTTCTTGTGAGTTCAAAAGACTTGTCATAGTCCTTCTGAATTTCAAGACACGGTTCTGCAACACCGGGAGTATAGGCAAGAGAGAGGTCTTCTGCCGAGTTAATCGGAACTTTTGAAACAATTTCAATCTTACCGTTCCACTCATAGTGTTTTTTGAGTGATTCTTTTCTGATATCCATATCGGTAACTCCTTATAATAAATTCCCTTTCATTATACCCCTTAAAAGCCGTTATATCAAGTAAAAATCACAAATTTCATTTGACTTTTGCACAAAAAAGGTATAAAATAAATGTGCGAGTGTGTTGAACAGCTGCGAGCAGCTGCCGAAAGGTACTGTGCGAGGAAAGTCCGGGCTTCACAGAGCAATAATAACGGCTAACGGCCGCCGGAGGCGACTCCAGGGATAGTGCAACAGAAAATTACCGCCATTATATGGTAAGGATGGAAAGGTGAGGTAAGAGCTCACCGGAGGGCAGGAAACTGCTCTGCCGTGTAAACCCTATTTGAAGCAACACCGTGGTAGGACATTATGCGCTTGCTCGGCGTGTCCTTAGGAGGTGGCATCGAGCAGATTCGGTAACGGTCTGCCAAGATAGATGGCTGTTCACGACAAAACCCGGCTTACAGACACAGTCGCATATTAAGGCACCTTTTATGGGTGCTTTAATATTATTGTCGAATCTTGGTAATTTGTATGAAAATTATGTGCTTTTGCAACCTGCTGTTTTAAAGCGCTGTATTTGTGTTGCTCTTTACCGTACTTTATGCCTGAAACCTATTGAAATTGATTTAATTTATTGGTTTCGGTCGATTGATTCGACACATTGTAGAGTTTTGAAATTAATTTGAAAGGTGTGTAAAAATTTGAAAACAAAATCAAAAATACTCAGCGCAATATTGAGCGTGAGCATCCTGTCGGCAAGTCTATCTGCCTTTGTATCCGGTTCACTCGGTGTTCAGGCGGCAGAAAGCTCGCCAACCGTATCGGCTAATAAGTACAGACTCAAAGATAATATTCAGGACGGTGTAATTTTACATTGTTTTGACTGGACTTATAACGATATTAAGGCTGAATTGCCTAAAATTGCAAAAGCCGGATTTACAAGTATACAGACTTCTCCGGCACAGCCAAACGGAACAGGTACTTGGTATTGGTTATATCAGCCAATTTCATTCAGTATCGGAACAAATGGTGTCGGCACAAAGGCTGAACTTCAGTCGCTTTGTGATGAAGCGGAAAAGTACGGAATCAAGATTATTGTCGATGTTGTCGCTAACCATTTGAGAGGCGATCACAACAACATAGATGACGATTTAAAGCCATCCGAGTATTGGCATACCTTCGGCGGAGGTATTGACTGGAAAAACCGTTGGCAGGTAACACACGGCTCGATTGGTATGCCGGACATTGCAACCGAAAATCCATATGTTCAGCAAAAAGTCTGCAACTATGTTCAGGAACTCAAGTCGGTAGGCGTTGACGGACTTCGTTGGGACGCTGCAAAACACATTGGCGTTCCGAGCGAGGGCGACGATTTCTGGAAATCGGTAACACAGTACGGTCTTTATAACTACGGCGAAATTCTCGGTGGTCCCGATGACCGTTCGACAGGCAATGAAGACATTATGAAAGAGTATACCGATTATATTTCTGTCACTGACAGTAATTACGGCAAAGAACTCCGTGATTCGTTTAATTCGGGCAAAGCTCCTAATTCAAGCGGAAACTGGAGTGAAAAAGGCATTTCAAACGATAAGCTTCTTTATTGGGGTGAAAGCCATGATACATGGTCAAACAACAAAGACTGGGGCTTTTCAAATGAAATGAGCCAGAATGTTATTGACCGTGCCTATGCGGTTGCGGCAAGCCGTAATAAAGTTACTGCTCTTTATTTTTCCCGTCCTTCTTCAACCAACAAAGAAAGTATCAAAATGGGAGAAAAAGGCTCAACTCATTTCACCAGCAGTGAGGTTGCCCAAATCAATAAGTTCCATAATGCAATGGACGGCAAAGCCGATTACTACACTGTATCAGACGGTTGTTCTGTAATTACCCGTAAAGACGGCGGTGCTGTTATTGTAAAAGGCAGCGGAAGCGGCGAAGTATCGGTAGAAAACGGCGGCGGTTACGCTAAACCCGGCACATACACAGACGCTGTTTCAGGCAACACATTTACAATTACATCAAGCACCATTTCAGGTACAATAGGTTCATCAGGTATAGCTGTTGTCTATGAAGCAGAACCCGAAGAACCTTCAGCGTCGGTAACTCCGGGTTCAACAAACTACGATACTGATGAGCTCACACTTACACTCAATTTCAAGGACGCAAAAAATGCTCAGTATTCAATAGATAACGGTGAATTTGTAAACTATACAAACGGTCAGCAGATTACAATCGGCACAAACCTTCCATACGATACAGTAACCACAGTAACAGTAAAGGCAAGTGACGGCAAGACAACATCCGATCCGGAAACATATACATATACAAAAATAGACCCGAATGCCGTAAAGGTTGTTGCTTATGATAACTCATCAACAAAGTGGTCAAAGGTCAATGCATATTTCTGGAGTGATGACAATAAAGAAATGACATCATGGCCGGGCAAGAAAATGACCGACAAGGGTAATGATATTTTTGATATTGAAGTGCCTGATGGTGCAGAATATGTAATTTTCAACAATGGCAACAGTCAGACAGATGACCTCAGGATTGCGGACGGTAATAAAATTTACAGCAACGGTTCTTGGCAGAACTATTCGACTGTAAAACCTACTCAGCCGACAACAGCTCCAACCACAACTGTTCAGCCAACAACCGCAACACAGCCTGCTACAACACAGCCTGTTACGACTCAGCCTGCCACGACTCAGCCGGTAACTGAACCTTCAAACAGGATTCTTATCGGTGATGTCGATTTAAACGGAACAATTACAATCAGCGATTCAACAGAAGCACAAAGATATATTTCTCACATATCGACTTTAAGTGATGATGCTCTCATTGCGGCTGATGTAAACAAAGATTCTGTTATTTCGGTTAAAGATGCAACTATGATTCAGGCTTATGTTGTTAAACTTACTGTTGAAGACTCATACTGCGGTACTTACACAGGCAATATTGAACCTACTCAGCCTGCAACAACCGTGACAGAGCCAACGACCGAACCGACTTCAATTCAGACAAAGAATTATGTTTATTTCAATAATACAGATAACTGGTCAACAGTGAATATTTATGTATGGAGTTCAACAGATTCTAATTATATGAGCTGGCCGGGTGTGGCTATGGAAAGTATTGGTAACAATACATACAGATTTGAACTTCCTGACGGCGTAGATTACGCTATATTCAATGACGGTTCAACACAGACAGGTGATTTAAAAATCCCCGATGTAAATATGATTTACTCAAACGGACAGTGGAGTAAATACTCTGAGTAAAATTTAATAAGATTATATAAGAGCCGCCCCATTGATTAAGTGCTTTTTGCCTTTTTGATTTTTCATTATATTGGGGCGGCATTATTTCTTGGTGAAATCACAATACAAAATAAACCGGCAGTAAACAATCCGATTAGTTTCTGCCGGTTTATTTATCTATTCGATTTTTCTATAATTTTTTCGGCACATTTAATGCCGTCAACTGCTGCGGAGATAATTCCGCCTGCATAGCCTGCGCCCTCGCCACACGGATACAGTCCCTCAATAAGTACACTTTCGAGTGTGTCTGTTTTTCTCATTATTCTGACGGGAGAAGAGCTTCTGCTCTCAACGCCCGTCAAAACAGCGTCACCGTCATCAAAGCCGTGCAACATCCTGCCCATTTTTATAATGCCCTGAGCCATTGAAGTGCTGACATATTCAGGCAAAATCTCGTTCAGATTTGAAAACTCATAATTCGGACCAATACTTGGCTTTACATCACCGAGATGTGTGGATTTTCTGTTATTAAGAAAATCGTCAACTCTTTGTATGGGTGCATTATAATTTTCACCGCCGGCAACGAATGCTTTTGATTCAAGCTTTCTCTGCAAATACATTCCGGCAAGCGGATGGTCGGATTCATAATCATCCGGGTTTATTCCTACAAGCAACGCTGAATTTGAATTATCGGCATCTCGAGCAAATTCACTCATACCGTTGGTGCAAAGTCTGTTTTCTTCGCTTGATGCATTGACGACCTTGCCGCCGGGACACATACAAAATGTATACACACCCCGTCCGTTATCAAGGTGAGTACTCAGCTTATAATTCGCCGAACCGAGTTTTTCGTTGCCCGCAAATCTGCCGTATTGTGCCTTGTCTATTTTCTCACGAAGATGCTCAATTCTTGCTCCAATCGAGAAAGGTTTTGCCTCAATCGGCAACTTTAAATCATAAAGCATCTCAAAAGTATCCCTTGCACTGTGACCGATTGCAAGAATAACATTGTCTGTTTCTATAATTTCATTGCCGTTTTCGGTTTCAACAGTTATAGATTTCATCTTGTTATCACTAAAAGCCATTGAAACAAGCTTCGTTTCAAACATAACCCTTCCACCGAGTTCAATAATCTCGTTGCGGATATTTTTTATTGTTCCTTTTAGCATATCCGTTCCGATATGCGGCTTTGCGTTATAGAGAATTTCATCGGGTGCGCCGTGGCTTACAAATTCTTCAAGCACCTTGCGTTGTCTTATATCTTTTGTACCTGAATTCAGTTTGCCGTCAGAAAATGTTCCCGCACCGCCTTCACCAAACTGAACATTTGAAGTTATGTCAAGCTTACCGCTTGTCCAGAACCTATTCACATCGGCTGTTCGTCTGTCAACATCCCGACCTCTTTCAATAAGAATAGGATTTGCACCGCTCCTTGCCAGAATAAGTGCCGCAAACAATCCAGCCGGACCTGCTCCGACAACAACGGGGGATGGCGCATTGCCAAATTTCATCTGATTATATTCATACTTTCTTGCAATTTGAGCGTTACCGCACTTTTTGCAGACTTTATCCTCGTTGATATTAAGTTCAGCGTCAACGGTTGTAAGAAAGTAGATATTATCCTTTTTTCTTGCGTCAACCGACCTGCGAAAAATCTTACAGCTTTTTATGGATTTTTCTTCAATTCTGAGTTGTTTTGCAACTGCCTTGCGAACCGATTTATCATCGTAGTCAAGGCTTAAATGTATATTGTTCACTCTGATCATAAATTTTCTCCTGCAATAATTCCTCCGGCAAATGCAAAATGAAGATTAAATCCTCCGCATTCACCGCAAAGGTCAATCGCCTCACCGCATACAAAAAGATTTTTTACAATTTTACTCATCATAGTGTTTTCGTCAATCTCTTTGCCCAAAACACCGCCCAAAGCACATTGTGCGTGTGAAAAATCTTCTTTTCCGCTTACTGTAAATGACATTGATTTTATTGTTTTGCAAATTCCTGATACTTCGTCTTTTGAAAGCTTGGAACAAATCTTTGACAAATCAACTCGGCTGATTTTCAGAATTGCCTGTCCGATTCTCTTCTGAAAAATCCCTGTCAAAAGCTGTTCACACGGCAAATCAGAAAACAATGATATATGTTGTCTGATTATTTTAATCAGCTCATTTTCCGAATAATCGGGCAATAAATCAAGCACTATTTTGTCGTTTTGTTTAGCAAACAATGAAAGATTGAACACGCAAATTCCTGATAAAGAATTTTCAGTGAACTGAATTTCTCCGGTTTCGGCTTTGACAAGCTGCCCCTTTTCACCGTATAGCCGTGCCTCGCCTGTAACCCTCAGACCTTTTAATGTTTTCAGAACATCGCTTTTAACCTTAACAGGGCATAAAGCAGGGGAGAACGAAACAACCTTGTGACCGAAATTTTTAAGATAATCAATTGCACTTGCATTTCCGCCAAGCTTAGGAGCGGCTTTTGAACCGTTTGCAATCACAAGCTTGTTACATATGAAATCGTACTTTTTCTCGCTGTCATCAGATGAAATTTTAAAACCGTTTGAAACTTTTTTTATAGAATTGACATTCTGTTCCGTGAAAACATCTATTCCGAGTGTTTCAACCTGTAAGCGCAGAACATCCAGAACAGATGCGGCGTGTTTGCTTATCGGGTAATATCTGCCCTCGTTATCGTAAAAACTTAAAAGACCTAAATCTTTAAAAATATTCGCCATTTTATCACCGCTGAATCTTTCAAAAATCTTCTTGCTTTGCTTTTTGAAAGAACCGACATATTTATCGGGGGATATACAGTGATTTGTCAGGTTGCATCTGCCGTTGCCTGTTGACATCAGCTTTTTGCCTAATCTGTCATTTTTTTCGATTATTGCAATTTTTTTCGAATGGTTAAGTTTCTTTGCTGTGATTGCACACATAAGTCCCGATGCACCGCCGCCGATTATAATTGCGTCATATATATGTTTCTTTTCCATTTTATAAATTCACCAAAAAATAAGGGCAGCGATGTGCTGCCCAAAATTATTTACGGAGCAAAAATAAAGTTGATTCCGTTTGCTACAAGTACCGAACCGATACCCATTATAATACCTGCGATAACAACACCGCACATAACGGCTATAACGCTTTTCTTAAATCCGAGGTCAAGAATACTTGCCGCAAGTGTTCCTGTCCATGCGCCTGTGCCGGGAAGAGGGATGCCTACGAAAAGCATAAGTGCAACAAACATTCCGTTGCCTGCTTTTGCCTCAAGTTTTCTGCCGCCTTTTTCGCCTTTTTCAAGACAGAAAGAAAAGAATCTGCCGATAAACTTCTTATCAGAACCCCAAACAAGAACCTTTCTTGCAAAGAGGTAGATAATCGGAACAGGGAGCATATTGCCTAAAATGCAGATTACATATGTCCAAAAAAGATTTAAGTCATTTGCAACCGCAACAGGCACAGCACCTCTGATTTCTACTATCGGAATCATTGAAATAAAAAATACTATTAAATACCACATATTTGCTCCTTAGAAATTATATTTTGCCAACACCAAATAAGTATAACAGATTTAAAAGTTTTTTTCAATATTTGAGCAAGATAAAATCTTCCATAATAAAGCCTTAAAATTTGATTTATTTATACATTATGATAAATAATTATTCTAAAGTTGACATTGACGGGATAATCAGTAAAATATATTTTGGAGTGATTTGATGAAAACGAATTCCTGTTCAATGCGATTCAGAATAATTATGTTTGTTTTGACCGCGTCAGTGATTGCATTTGCGTTTATTCATTCTTCAATGCCGTCAGTTGAGTCGGCACAAGAGAGTGAAAGCGTACTTTATTTTGTTACTGTAATTTTGAAACTTTTCGGAATCGATCCGAATCTTTCGGACCACATAATCAGAAAGCTTGCTCATTTTACGGAATACTCCGTGCTCGGAGCATTGCTCTGTTCATGTGCCTATTCATTTGACCGAATCAAGCCGATAAAATTTGTACCCTACACCGTTTCTATCGGACTGTTTACCTGTTTTGTCGATGAAACAATCCAACTTGGGGTTGAGGGAAGATCGGGACAGGTAAGCGATATGTGGATTGACTTTTTCGGTGTGTTGCTTGGGACGGCTGTAATGCTTGTTGCATTTTTGATTTACAGGAAGATACGAAAGATCAACTAACTATATGTATGCGAATAAGAAAGGAATCAGTATGGGAAATATGGAAAATTCAGTAAAGCCCCATGAAAATAAAATGGGAACTATGCCAATGACAAGGCTCATTCTGACAATGAGTCTGCCTGCAATTTTTTCAATGACAATTCAGGCAATGTATAATGTTGTTGACAGTATTTTTATCGGCAACTATGACGCAGACGGACTGACCGCAACTTCGCTTGCGTATCCTCTGCAAATGCTTTTAATTGCGTTTGCCGTCGGCACGGCAGTAGGTGTAAACTCACTTGTTTCAAGAAAATTAGGCGAGAAAAATTTTGATCAGGCAAATGACGGTGCAACGCACGGTCTTGTAACCTGCGTTTTTAACTATGTAATCTTTTTATTGCTCGGACTTTTTGCGGTTCGCCCGTTTATGGCAATGTACACGCAGAATGAAGCTATTCTCAATTACGGAATTCAGTATCTGACGGTTGTACTTTGCTTCTCGTTCTTTTCAATTGTACAGATTATGGTTGAAAAAACGCTTCAGGCAACAGGCAATATGATATTCCCGATGTTATCCCAGCTTTTCGGTGCAATTGTAAATATTATTTTTGATCCGCTCCTGATTTTCGGTATAGGAATTTTCCCTGAAATGGGCGTTCTCGGTGCGGCAATTGCTACTGTATTCGGTCAATTCTGCGGTATGGTTTTCTGCCTTTGCATTCTTTTCTTTAAGAATAACGAAGTTAAAGTTTCGTTCAAACATTTCAAATTGAATGGTTCTACATTAAAATCTATCTATGTTGTAGGCTTTCCGTCTGTAATTATGCAGTCAATAGGTTCCGTTATGATTATCGGACTCAATGCAATTCTTGCTGTTTCGGAGGCTGCCGTTACTGTTCTCGGTATATATTATAAATTACAGAGCTTTGTATTCATGCCTTGTTTCGGACTCAACCAGGGCGTAATGCCGATTATCGGTTATAACTACGGTGCAAGAAAGAAAAAGAGAATGTATTCCGCTTTAAAGCGCGGCATCATCATTGGCGTAATTATTATGGCGGTCGGCACAATTCTTATGTGGACAATTCCCGAACAGCTTATTGCTATGTTTGGTGGCACACAGGATATTATGGATATCGGTGTTCCTGCATTCAGAATCATCAGTCTTTGCTTTATTCCTGCCGCTGCCGGCATTATCTTTACAACACTTTTTCAGGCAGTCGGAAAGGGACTGCGCAGTCTTATTATGTCATTCTGTCGTCAGCTTGTACTCATTCTTCCGATTGCGTGGGTGCTTTCTATGGTGTTTGATTATACAGCCGTATGGTATGCATTCCCGATTGCGGAATTTTTCTCGTTAATGCTTGCAATTGCATTTTTTGTCAACCTTACAAAAGGCGATTTTAAAAGACTTGACCAAAAGATTGAATGATGCAGTTAAATTTGTTCACCTCATTGCATATATTGCATTGAGGTGATTTTTTTGACAGAAAATAATGATAACAGAAATACCATTACATATGACGATGACTGGAAATCTGTTTCGTATTCGGAATACCCGAAGGTATCGGAGGAGCTTGATTCAGATGAGGAAGATGTGAACTCTTTATCGGCTGAAAATAGTGATGAAAAGAAAAATTCTCCGAAACAGCTTGTGATAACAATTCAACTTGTGTGTTGTATTATTATAGCTCTTGCGGCTTTTTTGCTTAATTTATTCGGCGGTGAGGTCTATGCCGCAACACGGGAATGGTACTATTCAAACCTTGAAAAATCCGTTGTTTTTGATACGGGCGATAACAAAATAGATTTATCAAACCTGTTTACTGCCACAAGCGATGAAGTTTCGTCTGCTGAACATTGATTTTACGGTTTCGTATTCACTCATTTGTCTTGGGGCAATATGTGTGATACTGAACATATTTTTAGGATTTCTATGTTGCATTATGGCTGTGATTATTCATGAATGCGGTCATCTTTTTGCAATGCTCATTTGTAAATCTCCGCCTGGTAAAATCAAAATTTCGCTGTTTGAAATCAAGATTATCAACTCTTCAAGGCAGTTAAACACAACCCGTCAGAACATTTTTATAATTTTTTTCGGACCTTTAGTCAATTTCATTTGTTTTATTCTGTTTTATCTGTTATACTTATATAATAGTGAATTTTTATTGCCGATTGCCATGGCGAACCTTTGCACGGGGCTTTTTAATATGCTGCCGGTTATGTCGCTTGACGGCGGACAGCTTATGCATGTTATTCTGTGCGGAAAATTCTCGGAAAAATCAGCTGAAAAAATCATAAATATAACTGCTCTTATAATTCTTTTTCCGCTGACGGTACTCGGCTTTACGGTCTTGCTAAATTCAAAATATAATTTTTCGCTGTTGTTTGTGTGTATATATCTCATTGCGTCACTTTTGTTCAGAAACAACGGCTACTACTGACGGAGGATTTCTATGGTCAGCAAAGAAGTTGAAAAATTACTTCTGAAGGTTCAAAAACCCGGCAGATATGTCGGCGGTGAACTCAACGAAGTAATCAAGGATAAAAAGAAAGTAGATTGCAGATTTGCCTTCTGCTTTCCCGATACCTATGAGGTAGGTATGTCCCATCTCGGAATGAAAATTCTTTACAGCCTTATGAACGCTGTGCCGTACATTTGGTGCGAAAGAGTTTTTGCCCCATGGGTTGATATGGAAGAAGAGATGGTAAAACACAATATTCCGCTTTATGCGCTTGAAAGCGGAGATCCCGTGTCCGATTTTGACTTTATCGGTTTCACTCTCCAGTATGAACTCAGCTTTACAAATATGCTCAATATGCTCAGGCTTTCGGGTGTGCCGATTAAAAGCTGTGACAGAAAAGGACTTAAAAACATAGTAGTTGCAGGCGGACCGTGTGCCTGCAACCCCGAGCCGATTGCAGATTTTGTCGATATTTTCTTCATCGGTGAGGGAGAAGAGGTTGACCTTGAGGTTATTGAACTTTTCAGAAGGTGCAGAGCTGAGGGTAAATCAAAACAGGAGTTTCTAGAACTCTCATCTAAAATTGAGGGTGTATATGTTCCGGCACTCTATGATGTAACATATAACGAGGACGGCACAATCAAGTCATTCACTCCAAAAGGAGATGCTCCCGCTAAAATCCACAAGCGTATTATGCTTGATATGGACAAGTCGTTCTATCCTGATAATTTTGTAGTTCCGCTCGTTGAGATAGTTCATGACAGAGCGGTTCAGGAAATTTTCCGTGGCTGTATAAGAGGCTGCCGTTTCTGTCAGGCAGGTATGATTTACCGTCCCGTCCGTGAAAAATCTCCCGAAACTATAAATAAACAGTGCAGAGCATTATGTGATAACACGGGTTACGATGAAGTTTCGCTATCTTCACTCAGTTCAAGTGACTACAGTCAGATTGTACCGTTGCTTGACAAGCTGAATGAGTGGAGCAAAGACGAAAAAGTCAGCATTTCACTTCCGTCACTGCGTGTTGACGGCTTTACAGATGACATTATGAATAAGATTAAAACCGTACGCAAGAGCGGACTTACCTTTGCTCCGGAGGCAGGCAGTCAGCGTATGCGTGATGTTATCAATAAAAATGTTCGTGAAGATGAACTTTTGCAGACTTGCACAACTGCATTTGCAGGCGGCTGGACTACGGTAAAACTCTATTTTATGATTGGTCTGCCTACCGAAACAATGGACGATGTCGCCGCAATTGCCGGCCTCGGTCAGTCTGTAGTTGATGCATATTACAAATGTCCCGACAAGCCAAAGGGCAAGTCGGTGCGTGTAACCGTGTCTGCATCCTCTTTTGTACCAAAACCGTTTACCCCGTTTCAATGGGAACCGCAGGATACAATCCCTGTTCTTCATGAAAAGCAACAGCACATCAAGGACAGTATTACAACAAGAAAAATTCAGTTTAACTATCACGATGCCGATACAAGCTATCTTGAAGCAGTATTTGCAAGAGGAGACAGAAAACTTTGTAAGGTAATGGAGCTTGCATGTGAAAGAGGTTTTCATTTTGACGGTTGGAATGATTGTTTTAGCCTTGAAAAGTGGCTTGAACTCTTTGATGAATGCGGTGTTGATCCGTCATTTTATGCAAACAGACGCAGAAGTTTTGACGAAATTCTTCCGTGGGATCATATTGACTACGGTGTAACTAAGGATTTCCTTATCAGAGAGTGTAAAAAAGCGTACGCAGATACAACAACACCGCATTGCAGACTGAAATGCAACAACTGCGGTGCGGCTAAATACGGAAAGGGTGTGTGTTTTGAAAAGCGTAAGAATATGGTTTAAAAAAGATTTTGAATGTCGCTATATTTCGCACCTTGATCTCAATCGATGTATGCTTCGTGCATTGCACAAGAGCAAAATCCCTATCTGGCATACAGAGGGATTTAACCCACATCCGTTTGCAACATTCCCGTTGCCGCTTTCGCTCGGTTTCAGAGGTGTGAATGAATGTATGGATGTCAAGCTTGAGGATGAAAGCTTTCCGTTTGAAGAAATCATCTCAAGGCTTAACGGCTGTCTGCCGAGAGGGCTTCGTGTGTTTGATGTAACGGAACCCGTTATGAAAGCCGGAAAGATTGCTTTTGCATCATTTACAATCAAGATTTCCTGTGACAGCGAAAATTCCCATACAATATGCGAACAGTTTAAAGAACTGCTTGCAAGCGAAAGTATTGAAATTGAAAAGAAATCAAAAAAAGGCATAAAAACCGTTGACATAAAACAGGGTATAAAGAGCTTTGTAGTAACCGATAAGTTCGACTTTGCAGAACTTGAGGTTGTTTTGTCGGCAGGCAGTTCCGACAATGTAAACCCGAATCTGCTTATATCAGCTTTTGAAAACTGTTTTTTGGTTTCCTGTGATACCGACATCACAAGAAATGACCTCTACAACGCAGATATGGAATTATTTAGATAGGTGAATATATGTTTGAATTTACAATAAGAGAAAACGATTTTTTAAACGGATTTTTAAATTTATTGAGTGACTATGTAAATAAGTCGTATAAATTCACTATGTCGTACCTGACAAGCCCTCTTTTGTCAGATATGCGTGAGAGTGAAAGACTGGTTTTGCTTGTTGTCAATAAGTCTGTTTTTCAAAATATGTACAGCTTCATCAAGCTGAATGACAGCAATATGCAGTTTGCGTCTTTTTCGTGTCTTGAGTCAGCTGTTAATTCAATGAGGCTTTACAATATTCTTGCTATCAATCCCGATTATATGCATGAATACATCACAGGAGATAAGTTTTTGCTTGAAGTATGTGAAAACGAGCTTCTTGAAAAACAGAAGAAATATAAAAAAGGCGAAGAGGAGTTCTCATTGCGTGAGTTTTCATCGGGACTACACAGATTTAATTCCTTTGAACTGAAAAACGCCGCTGTTGCTTCACAGCTTGTTGACGGCAATATTTATCTCGGTCTTTCCTGCGGCAATGAACTCGGAGAGGATTTGCAGGATGAGGTCAGAAAGAGTATGATTGGTGCATACCTTTCGCTTTCTAAGCACAACAAAATGTTTTTTAACGGCGGTATAGACAATACACTTGAAGAGCTTGAGGACAAGCTCTATGAAAAATTTCTTGAATACATCAGAAAGTTTTCTTAATTTTATTAGTAACTTTCACATTACTTTACAATAATGTTCAATTTTCTGTCACATAAGGCAGTTATTATATGTTTGTAAGATAAAGAAATGACAAAAACAAGTCACTTTATCATAAAGTAATCAGCTTACAAGAACTTTTCATAGATTTCCTCTCTAATATGTCGAAAGACACAAAGGCCGGCTGAAAAGCCGGCCTTTTTAATTACAGGTGATGTTATGAATTATTACTCTTTAAACAAATATTTAAACAATACCTTTGCCGAGAAAGTGTATAAAATTTCGCTTAACGGCAATATGACCTGTCCAAACCGTGACGGAACTCTCGGAACAAAAGGATGTATATTTTGCAGCAGGGGAGGTTCCGGAGAATTTGCCGCCGACGCACTTCTTTCAATTCATGAACAAACTCAGCAGGCAAAACAGCGTATCAGAAAAAAATCAGACTGCAAAAAGTATATTGCATACTTTCAGCCGTTCACAAATACCTATGCACCTACCGAATATCTTGAAAAAATTTTTACAGAGGCAATTTCAGAGCCCGACATTGTTGCTCTTTCAATCGCAACCCGTCCCGATTGCCTGGGAAATAATGTGTTAGGTCTTCTTGAAAAGCTGAATAAGATAAAACCTGTCTGGGTAGAACTCGGATTGCAGACAATTCACGAAAAATCGGCAGATTATATAAGACGAATGTATCCGCTCTCTGTTTATGATTCAGCTGTAGAAAATCTTCACAAAATCGGAATAAATGTAATTACACACCTTATTTTGGGACTTCCGAATGAATCAAAAGAGATGATGCTTGATTCCGTTAAATATGTTGGCAATAAAACGGACGGAATCAAACTGCAATTGCTGCATATTTTAAAAAATACAGATTTATGTGATGACTATGAAAACGGAAAATTCGATGTGCTTTCAATGGAGGATTATATTGATATTCTCTGTGATTGCATAGAGCTGTTGCCTGAAAATGTTGTAATTCACCGTTTAACAGGTGATGGGGATAAAAAACTGCTCGTTGCACCAATGTGGAGTGCCGACAAAAAGCGTGTTTTAAACTCAATCAACCGTGAATTTGCAAAGCGTGATATAACACAGGGAAGAAAAGCAAAGTAAAAGACTCCCGAATCAATCATCGGAAGTCTTGTTTTCAATAGTTTTATCATTGTGATTTTTCTCTTTTTCAGCTTTTTTCTGAGCCGATTTTTTACCGATTGCATATGCAACAGCCAAAACAGCCAAGCATCCCGCAGTTATGCCCATGCCGGCAAGGAAGAATTTTATTTGCTTATCTTTAATTGGATTGTAATCAATATATTTGTCATCGGAGACATTAACGGTTGTAGGCTCGGTCGGGTGTTTACTTTTACCGCCCTTTCCGATAGTACTCCGTGTACTGCTTTTATTATTATTTGATGAAATCGAAGCTCCGCCAACGGTACCCGAAGCGTTCTTATATATTCTGACGCATGATGCTGTGCAGCTTCCGACATCTATAAAATTCACATCTGAATTAACACACTGTTCAACCGTGTAATCAATATATGTTGTTCCTGTTTTAAGCGTTTTAAAGGTGAAAGACAAAATTTCACTTCCGTCAGATATATTCTGACCGTCGGAATTGAGAAAAACAACTTTAACCTTGCCGCTTTTCTTGTTGACCTGAATTTTTGAGCCGTTATTCACTGCTTTAACCTTTCTGAATTCGATATAATCGGGGTCATATGTAAATTCAAAAGTTGCGGCAGAAAGTCGATTGACGGACTTTGCGGAAAGTGCAACACTGAACAGTCTGTTAGGTTTCATATCCGCGTTTTGCATTTCAAAACTTACGCTTTCAGTCGCAAATGCACTTGTTAAAGATATTTGCAATACAGCTATCAAAATTAAAGTAATAGAAAATAGTTTTTTCATAGTTTGCCACATAAAATTAAAATATTTCAAAATCTCACTTGATTTTTCTGATTCCATTTGATATAATAAACAGGTCGTTTGGAGAGATGTCCGAGTTGGCCGAAGGAGCATGATTGGAAATCATGTATACGGTGAACACCGTATCAGGGGTTCGAATCCCCTTCTCTCCGCCATATATAAAACTGAGCAAACAAGCCGATGTTTAGTGCTTATCGGCTGTTTGCCTGTTTTTTTTAAAAACATTTTTTTGCGTTAAAATTAGATTTTTGATTTAAAATCCAACACGAAATCCAACACGAAATTATGCTTTCTTTTGATTGTTCGGTTATTCCGTAATTTTCTCGTTCTCGGTGTTGCAGCCTGCTTGAACAAGTAACATTGCAAATAATGACAACGCAGTTACCTAAATCTTCAGCATAGGTTGTTGTGCTGTCAATCATATCACATTTACAATAAAAGCAAATCATAGTTACTGCCATTCAAAATTCAATATAAATAATATTCCCAACACGCTGGAAATCAGGCGTGTTTTTATTTTATCTCCGAAAAATCCGGAGCAGTATATTTTGCGTTGCCGATTAAATCTTCGGAGTATTCAAACAGTTTTTCTTTGATTCAAGCCACATTTTTTATCTTACAACTGAATAATAACACCTTCAAATTTATAAGTCAATAAAAAAATTGCCGACCTCGGAAACCTTGCCAAAAAAGCAGGCAGAAACATTATACAGCAAGAACAGGAAACGGCAGAAATATACTTTATGACATAAATAAAATAAGCAACATTGGGCACGGCGCCGTGTTCTCAAATGGTGTCGAAAAAATCGACACCAAGAGGAACTCGCTCATAAATCCCAATGTTGCTGAAACAAATGTATCACAGAATAGCAAGTATGTCAATGAAAGATTTTCAAAGGCGGCAGACACCGCAAGAGAAAATATCACCGAGCAGACAGAAGTTCAGAACGGTGAGAGGTTAGATGTTGAGAAATACACCGATAAGAATAAGCCTGTTGTTATTACCGACAATATTTTAAAGGGAGTGCCTAAAAAGGACTGGATACCAACTGTCAAAAAAACAATTTCAAATAAATTTAAAAACGGTATCCCGATAAAAGGTCGTTTGATCAAGGTAAACAGAAAAACAGTCAACGAATATTTATATTCCGAATATACAAAAAATCTTCGCAGTAATGATAAAAAAACATTTAAAGACAAACTTAGAGCAAGCAATAATCTTGATGAGATTATTGTTTCTTCCATAAATTATGTTAACGAAGATTTAAATCATTTACGAAAAGATAATATTGTACAATTTGCAAGAGGAAATGTGCTTATGCAAATCGGTAATAATCAATATAATGCTAAGGTTATAATAGGTTTTACAAGTGGCAATAATATGTTACTATATGACCTTATCAATTTGACACCGGATTCTTTTAAAGTAAAAATAAAAAAGGCGAACACACATACCGTCATACAGATGAAAAAGCCGGTGCAATCCATGATACACTGAAATTTTCAATTGACGAAAACAAAAGCAAATGGCTTGTGAATGACGACGGCAAAAGTGTTTTTGACGCTGTAAAGGACGAAAAGAACCCCGACAGGCGAATCAGCATTTTATATCATTATGCCGGCAAAACCGCCGAACACTGAATGAGCGTGGGCAAGGATATACGAATCGGTCAATCAGGCATGTATGTTGAACTAAATGAAAAGAGAACCCATACTTGGCTAACGAGTAATGGGCTCCAATTGCCGTTGCCTAGTTTCAAGTATGGATTCTCTGAAATTATTAAATCACAGAATCAGGGTGAAGTCAGGTACAGCTTTGAAAAAACAGGATAACGAGAATGTCAACCTGAGCATTGACGAGGTTATTGATTTCATTGAAAGGGAAGAAAAGCAAAAGAAAACGAAGAGAGGCACACCCACGACGAAATATTTCTCGAGTATGAAGGAAATACGGTAGGAACTGAATACGATTTACAGCATCCATAGACTTATTTAAAGAATATATCCTCATTCTGTTGCTTTTAACGCTATTTTGTTGTATAATACATTATGTATCATTGTATAAAGGAGAAAATCTGTGTTTGGTTATTTGCAGATTCAAAAAAGTGAACTGCTTGTCCGTGAAGCCGAGGCTTATAAGGCCGTGTATTGCGGGCTTTGCAGGCAAATGGGTAAGGATTACTCCGGGCTTACAAGATTTACACTAAGCTATGACTGTACATTTTATGCAATGTTCTTAATGTCGCTTAACCGCTCCTGCAAAGGCTTCAAAGACGGCAGATGCACCTGCAATCCGCTGAAAAAATGTAAATTTGCCACAGACGAAGGCGATGCATACGGCAAAGCTGCCGCATTTTCAATGATATCGGTTTATTACAAAATCATTGATGATATTCAGGACGGCGGATTTTTTAAAAAGCTTTTGTGCAGAATCGTAAAGCCTTTCTTTTCTCATCAGAGGAAAAAGGCGGCAGATAAGTATCCAGATATGGACAAAGCTGTTGCCGATATGATGAATATGCAGTATGATGCGGAACATTCGGAAAACCCTTCTGTTGATATGTCGGCTCATCCAACCGCCTTAATGCTTGCAACTCTGTTTTCGGCTGAGGCTCACGATGAAATTCAAAAAAGAGTCCTTTATGAATTTGGCTATCAGCTTGGAAGGTGGATTTATCTTGTCGATGCCGCAGACGATTTAAAAAAAGATATTGAATCTAATGGGTTCAATCCGTTTGTAAATAAGAAAACAGGTGAGGTAAAATCGGCGGATTTTATTGCTGCGGTGCTTAATCAATCGCTTGCGAGGGCATATGATGCCTACAATCTTATGAATTTTACCGATTTTAAAGGAATTTTAGATAATATGATGCTTTTGGGATTTCCTGCATCACAAAACAGAGTAACAAGCAAACTTGATACGGAGGTCAATAATGAATAATCCATATGAGGTTCTCGGTGTGTCTGAAACAGCTACCGATGAAGAAGTAAAAGCAGCATACAGAAACCTTGCTAAAAAATATCATCCCGATAACTACACCGACAGCCCTCTTGCGGATGTTGCGGAGCAGAAAATGAAGGAAATTAATGAGGCATACGATATGATCAATCAGATGCGTCAGAAGGGTAAGGGTACAGGCTCAACAGGCAGTTCGTCATATAACGCAAATTCTTCAAGCTCACAGTTTTACAATGTAAGAATTTACATTCAGCGCGGACTTCTTGATCAGGCTGATCAGATTCTTGAAAACACGGCTCAGTCAATGAGAACAGCCGAATGGTACTATCTTAAAGGAATGATTGCGTACCGAAGAGGTTGGTCGGAGCAGGCATTTTCATACTTTACAACTGCATGTAATATGGATCCGGATAATAAAGAATATCAAGCCGCTCTTAACAATATGCAAAACCAAAGAGCATATAACTACGGCGGTTACACACAGACAAACCCTAATGCAACAGGCTCGTCCTTCTGCGATGTGTGTGCAGGTATGATGTGTGCAAACTGTTTGTGTGACTGTTGCAGGATGGGATGTTAGTATGAAGAACAACGGCATCAAAAAGGGTACGATGCGTATTGCGGTTTGTGGAATTGTTGCGGCGCTTTCACTTGTTTTTATGATGATGACATCACTTATTCCGATAGGAACTTATGCCTTGCCCTGCCTTGCAGGAATCCTTATTTCTTGTATAGTTGTTGAATACGGTTACGGCTGGGCAATAGGTGTGTTTTGTGTAACTGCCGTACTTTCAACGCTTCTTGCAGGCGATAAAGAGGCTGTTATATATTTCATTGCACTTTTTGGTTACTATCCTATTCTCAAGGGCGCTTTTGAATTTAAAATCAAAAACAAGGTCATTCAATATATATTAAAATTTGCAGTTTTTAACGCTGCAGCTATCGGCTCGTTCTTTGCAGCAACATGGCTGTTATCAATTCCGAGCGATGAATTTACAATTTTCGGTTTCTATGTTCCGTGGATATTTTTGATTGCAGGAAATATTTTCTTTTTGCTCTATGATTACGCAATTTCTGTTTTTGTTACACAGTATGTGCGCAGATTAAGAGGAAAAATATTCGGAAATTTTCATAAGTAATTATAAATCAGAGAAGTTTTGAGAAGGTGGACTCAAATGAAAAAACAAAAACTGTTTGTACGCATAGTCTGCATAGTCCTTGTGGTTCTTATGGCAGTATCGGTAGGTGCTGTTGCAATAACTGCATTTTCGGCTAATGCGGCTCAATCAACCGAGGAGGTTTCCGCAAGCGTATCAGCAGGCGCATCAGGCTATATAAATGCGTCGTATGTAAATCTGAGAAGCGGTGCAGGCACAAAATATTCGGTTGTCACATGTATGGCAAAGAACACAAAATTTACTTTTGTTGACGGAAAGCTCTATAACTCAAAGTGGTACAAAATCAAGCTTAAATCAAATTCAAAGACAGGCTATGTTACAAAGGAATATGTTGCCGTAAGTTCTTCGGCAACGGCATCAAGCGTAACAGGATATGTTTCTGACGATTATGTAAATCTCAGAAGCGGTGCCGGTACAAATTATTCTGTTGTCAGTTGCCTGAGAAAAAACACAAAATTTACATTTCTAAGCACATCGCTATACAACTCGAGCTGGTATAAAATTAAAGTAACTTCAACCTCTAAGACAGGTTACATAAAGAAAGATTATGTAAAGAAGGTCAGTCAGACACAGCCGACTGAAAAAGCTACCGTGCCGACTGCTCAGCCTACAACATCTTCATCAAGTGTAAAAGGTCATGTAACAGGTGATTATGTAAATCTCAGAAGCGGTGCCGGTACAAGGTATTCGGTTGTTGAGTGTATGAGAGCAAACACTAAATTTACCTATGTAAGCACAAAGCTTTATAACAAAGATTGGTATAATATCAGGCTTACTTCAAATTCAAAAACAGGCTATGTAAAAAAAGACTATGTTAAGATGGACGGTCAGACACATCCTACAACGACACATCCTACAACGACTCAGCCTACAACTGCAAAACCGTCAACAGGTTCGTCTGTTAAACTTTCCGTATCAAGCAAATCAATTTTCACAGGCAACAGATTTGCAATTACTGCAACAGCGTCGGGAAAGGTTTCTTGGTCAAGCTCAAATAAAGGCGTTGCAACCGTTGACTCTCGTGGTATCGTAACAGCCAAGAAAGCAGGCTCTGCAAAAATCACAGCTAAGTGCGGTTCACATTCTGCGGTCTGCAAAATTACAGTCAAGTCAGGTTCAAAGGTTAATATTTCAAACAGCAATGTAAATCTTCCGTGGCAGAAGTCAATGCTTTTAAAATCAAGTACAGGCGGTGTAACATGGTCAAGCTCTAATACTAAAATTGCCAAAGTTAAGAACGGTGTTGTTGATACTGTGGGGAAGGGCTATGTAACAATCACTGCCTCAACATCATACGGTGCGGCAACCTGTCTTATCCATGTTATGCCGAGGGAAAGCGTGCGTTTCTGCTATGCGTCACCAAACTCCGCTCCGCTCAATTCAACCGTTAGCTTTAAGGCTATTACCGACACAGACAGGGTAGGCGTGTATTTTGTTGTTACAAACGGCTCTACATCATATAAAGTTACCGCAAAAAACAAGGTTAAGGACGGTAATTCCTACATATGGACAGGTACTCAAAAGCTTTCAAAGTCAGGTAAATGGTCTGTAAAGGCATACTCAAAGTTTAAAACCGAATCGAAATATTACACCACAAAAGGCGGCGGTGCGGGTGAGGTGTTTGTAACCTCAACAACCAATAAAACAACAACCGCTTGCGGCGAACGCAGAGCCAGTGACGAAGTAATTAAGCTTATTGCAAACTATGAGGGATTTTTGTCAAAGGTTACGGCAGACAGCATCACAACCGACCCTACCCTTGGTTACGGCAAGGTTGTAATCTCAGGAGAGCAGTTCTATAATAACATTACAACAAATCAGGCTTACGCTTATCTTTGTCAAACCGTAAACAAGGGCGGATATACTACAACAACAAATTCTTTTCTTATAAATAACGGCGTAAAATTCAATCAACAGCAGTTTGACGCACTCGTTTGCTTTGCTTATAATGTTGGCAGCGGAGTGTTCTATAACGACTCGGAGCTTCGGGCTGTTCTTCTTAACACAGGTTCAAGCGGAACAATAAAAGCCGGTGCGTCGGGAAGTGTAAGCGCGTCCGATGTAAACCTCAGAAGCGGTGCCGGAACAAATTATTCTGTTGTTACCCGTATGAACAACGGAACAAAGCTTACCTTTGTTGACGGCAAGCTTCATAATAAAAACTGGTATAAGGTTAAGCTCTCAAATGGAAAAAAAGGATATATACACAAAGACTATGTTACTGTGTCCGGCGGTTCAAGAAATTTGAATAATGTGAACAAGCAGAAGCTCGTCAACGCACTTTTACAGTATCATCATGCGGCAGGCTCCTGTTATTGGGGACTTTTGTACAGAAGAGTTGACGAGGTGGAAACATTCCTCTACGGCGATTATGACCGTGACGGTCAGCACAATTATCACAACTTCCATTTCTCATGTTACTCAAACCCGAGCTTCGGTATCTGATATTAATTTTTGCAAAGAAGGTCTTAAAATGAAAAAAATAGGTTTCATAGGCGCAGGCAATATGGCAACAGCCATTATAAAAGGTCTTATGGCACAAAACGACGGCAAGGCTGATTTTATCAATGTTTTTGATGTAAGCGAAGAAAAGTGTGCCGCTATGAAAAATATGGGTACAAATGTAATGACATCTGCCGATGAAATAGCAAAGAACAGTTCAATTGTTGTTCTTGCAGTCAAGCCGCAGAATTATCCCGAGGTTCTTGAGTCCCTCAAAAACAGCATTACAACAGCCAAAACCGTAGTATCAATTGCCGCAGGCATATCCATTGCATATGTAAGAAAAGGTCTTGAGTGTGACTGCCCTGTTGTAAGGGTTATGCCTAATACGCCTCTCTTGCTCAAAAAGGGTGCAACAGCACTTTGTCCGTCTGACAATATAAGTGAAGATGACAAAAAGATTGTTTATAATATGTTTGCAGGCAGTGGCATTTGCGAATATATCGACGAAAGTCATATGAATGAAATCATTGCGGTAAACGGCAGCAGTCCGGCATATATTTATCTTTTTGCCAAGGCTATGGCTGACTACGCAGCGAATTGCGGAATCGACTATAACAAGGCTATGAATCTTGTTTGCGCAACACTTGAGGGCTCGGCAGCAATGCTTCGTGAGAGCGGCGAACCTGTTGAAACTCTTATTGACAGAGTTTGTTCAAAAGGCGGCACTACAATTGCCGCAATGGATAAGCTTAAAGAACACGGCTTTTATGAGGCTGTTCTTGATGGTATGGACGCTTGTACAAAGAGGGCAGAGGAGCTTGGTAAATAATCCCTGCCAATAACATAAAACGGATATGTTCCTCATATATTTTAACGGACAACCAACGAGAGGAATGTGTTTTATGAAAAGCATTGTATTTTCTTTTAAAAAGCGTTATTTTTTTCGCAGACCAAAGGGGATTTCACCGTCAGATGTTCGATATTTTATAAGACGGTATGCAGTTGAGCTTATCTTTGTTTCGGCATTTCTTGCAGGGCTTGTTTTCGGTTCGATTTATGCTTCAAAAGCCGACTTTCAGATGCTTAATTCACTTGATTTTCTTTTTACAACCAATCTTGATGCAAGACTTGCACAGAATGCCGTCGGCACTTTTTGTGCCTGCTTTGCGTCTGATTTTATGTTTTTGAGTGTTGTGTTCCTTTTGGGACTTGCACCGTGGGGAATCCCATTTTTACCGTTTGTTTCGGCGTTTAAAGGCTTTGGAACCGGACTGACAGCGGCTTATCTTATGGTTACATATTCATTTAAGGGTGCGGGCTTTTATCTGCTCGTGGTGCTCCCCGGAACATTTTTGTTCAGCCTTGCACTCGTAAAGCTGTCTGCATCTGCTTTTGTGATTTCAAAGCAGATGTTCTTTAGCTTAATCGGTCATTCTCATCAAGTTAATTCTTTGAAAAATGAGGTGATTGATTATTGTTCCAAATCTGTTTCGGCACTTATAATGACTTTTTGTTCAGCTTTGCTTGACACGGCATTATGGTGCTTGTTTTCCGGAACATTTAATTTCTGATTTTGGAGGGCGCTATGGCATCAGAGAAGAACGCTGTAGCTTTGACAGGATTTTTCTCGTCATTGTTTCACAATTTACCAAAACTTTTGTTCACAAATCTGCTTTTTGCAGTTCCTTTTGTAGTTATATTCGGAATTTTCTATTTAATAAACATCTTAACCGGATTGAACTCAATGTTCATCTATTTTCTCACGGTGATTCCGCTTTTTCCGTTTTATGCCGGCGTAACTCAGGTTACTTCCCATATGGTAAGGGGAGAGGAAAATGTTGATGTTTTCTCAAATTTCATCGGCGGAATAAAGGAAAATCTGCTCAGATTCCTCATACACGGCGTTGTGATGTATGCCGCTGTTTTTATCAGCTACTACTCAATTGTTCTTTATCTCGGACTCGGTTCAAAGAACGGAATGTTTTATGTTCCGCTTGTTATTTGTATTTTAATTGCAATTTTCTTTCTGTTTATGTTCTTCTATGTTCCGCCTATGACGGTTACTTTTGATATCAAGATGAAGGATATTTACAAAAACAGCGCACTTATGACATTCGGTGAGCTTAAACACAATCTGTTTGCAGTTTTCGGAATTCTTATTTTATTCCTCGTTTGTGCAACAGTGCTTATGTGCAGTTTTACTCCGGTACTGCTCATCATTTTCACAATTGTTCTTGCATTGTTCATTGTTCCGTCAATTTTATCTTTTATAATCAATTCTGCAGTTTATAAGAATATGTATTCAATGATTGTTGACAAGGATTCAAAGAGCAAAACAATTGATAAGAAAATGGAGAACAGACGCAAAGGTCAATTTTGTGATGACGAAGAAGAACCTGTTGTAGAAGATTATTCGGATCTTGAAATAGACGAATCTGCTGACGGTGATGAATTTATTTTCTATCACGGAAAAATGATGAAAAGAAGCTATCTGATAAAACTTAAAAAAGAGGCTGAAGAAAGGAAGAACGCAAAATGAGCGGTAAACACGCAGTTAAAAGTTCAAAAAAATCATTGATAATAATTATTTGTGTTGTTGTACTTGTTGCAGTAATTGCAGGTGCGGTTATCCTGTTTATGAATCTTTCGGGTAAAAATAATAATTCGGCAACAACAGTACCGACTGTGGCTGCTTCAACAGCCGCCGATAATACAAACTCAACACAGAATGTTTCCGATTCTGTATCCGAAACCACACAGCCAGCAACCAAATCGGGTGAAGCTTCACAAGAGCCGACAGAACAGGGATTTACTTCTGAATCTTCTGATAATGACAGTGAAATTGTTGTTCCTACTATAAGCGGTGAAGAGCAAAAGCCAAAGTTCAGCGCCACCCTCGTTCCGTATTATGCAAAAGATGAAAATTCATCCGAAGAGGTATCTTTGAGGGATCTTTTTGGTTCGGCATATTCAGGCGGCGGCTTCACTTTTAACGAGGACGGAACTTTCATTGACGGTATTACAAATACCTCGGCAAATACGGGTGCGTATATTGTTGAGGGCGATAACATAATAATTACATATTCAAACGATAAGAATGTAATTGCCGCCGTAACAGAGTGGAACGGTAATGTTCCTAAAGAATTTACAGTAAACTTTGGTGGTATTACTGTATCGTTCAAGTAATTATCGGTGATAATATGAGCAGAAAATCTGTAAAAAAGCCTGATTACGCAAAGCTTGAAGCTAACAGGGCGGTCAAAAAGAAAAGCAGGAAAAAGAAAGCAACAGCAATTGTTACATCGGTTATTGCCGCCTGCATATTTATCATTGCGGCAATCGTTGCCGTTAATGTGCTTTCACCGTCAGTAACCGCCGAGCTTACCTCATCTGCATGGATTCCCGAAGGTGCTAAGAATGCGAGTGGTGATGAGGTTGAAATGAGTGAGGTTTACAACACAAATTACAGCGCTTATCAGGGTTCTATGTCATTTTCCGATGACGGCACATTCACTTTGTGGCTTTCGCCTGGAAGTCCCGATGACGGGACTCACAGCGGAAAATATTCCGTGTCAGCTTCGGACAAAGTTAATTTGTCATTTGACAACGGAACAAATACTACAGCCGCACTCAAGCAAAGCAACGGTAAAATCACTGCTGTTGTGCTTAAATATAACGACTACGAAATCACATTTGTAAAACAGTAACTATCTTAAAAGCAAAAAAGATATACGGTAAAATTTCTGCCGTATATCTTTTTGTTTTGCCTATATTCTGTCAAACAGACTTAGCTGTTCGGTTTTGCTTTCAAACTTATGCAAATATGAAAACACATTTTCAACTCCAAACATAATTCCGTGTTTTCTGCAAACTTCTGAAATCCTGTTCATCAAAACATTATTGTTACTGCTTGTAAGCTGATATGAGTTTCCGTATGTATAAATGTACCGTTCTTTCATATTCGGAAAGTGTCTGTCAAGCCGGCTGTAAAAATATTCTCTGTCACCGTCTCGCAGAGTAAGCCCTATTCCAAAGCATATTATTCCACGAACCTTTGCATCAATGCAATACTTTAAAAGTCCGTCAATGTTTTCTTTCGTATCATTTATAAACGGCAAAAACGGAGAAAACCACACAACACTCGGAATACCGTTTTCGTGAAATACCTTGAGCGTTTCAAATCTTTCTTTAGTAACGGAAACATTCGGTTCAATTATTCTGCAAAGGCTTTCGTCTGCCGTTGTAAGCGTCATCTGCAACACAGCCTTGCTTTTATCGTTTATGCTCTTAATCAGGTCAATATCCCTCATAACAGATGCCGATTTTGTATGTACGGTTACACCGAATCCGTAGCGGTCGATTATTTCAAGACATCTTCGTGTCAGTTTCAGTTCTTTTTCAAGAGGAATGTACGGATCGCTCATCGCACCCGTTCCAATCATACATTTTCTGCGTTTCCTTTTTAAAGCGTTTTCAAGCAATTCCGGGGCATTTTCTTTCACCTCAATATCTTCAAATCGGTGATTCATCTGATAGCATTTACTGCGTGCGTCACAATAAATGCATCCGTGCTGACATCCTCTGTAAATGTTCATGCCGTTTGTGGCAGATAAAATTCCTTTTGCTTTGACCTTATGCATATAATCCTCCGCTTATTGTTTGGCGTCGACAAACCACCTGTTTTCCTCTAAAAACAGATACCGTTCTTTTCCGAGAATATGGCAGGTGTAGCGTATTCCCGCACCGCCTGCCTTGAGAGATGCCGCATACCGCACATCGGAAATCCTGTCAATGCGGTATCTTCTTCCGTCATCCCACACAATATATTCGGGAATAAGATCTCCGTCACAATCAAATGTGGCAGTAACTTTAACATACTTTTTCATAGCTTGTTACCTCTTTTCAAATTTGAGCAACGCTCACGATTTGATTATAAATATTATAAATATCCGACAGGATGAATTGTGTGATCCTCTTTTGGATTAAAATCCGAAAGTTCCTTGTCATTAAGCAGAACCGCAGGGCGCACAGCATAATTGCCGAATCGCTTTTTCAACATATCAAGTGTTTTGTCAAGCCGCTCATTCTGAATGAGTCGCTTTTCATCAACTAAAAAACTTATTTGATGAGGCTGATCATCGTGAATAAAATCTGTGACGCTTACGCCGATACTTCTCAGCGGCTTTTCCATTTTATAACTTTTTATAAAAAGTTCCGTTGCGGCTTTTGTAATTTTCTTTGTAAGATTCGTGTGTGCCTCCATTGTATGCTGTCGGTTAAATGTCGTCAGTTCATTGTCACGAATATAAATACAAACCGTTTTTGCCATAAATCCCTGTTCACGCATTCTTCTGCAAACGCTGTCACACAAAACGAATATAACCTGTTTTACATCGTTAAAGGTTACCATATCTTTCGGAGTTGTGGTTGAGTTACCGATTGACTTTACCTCGCTGTTTTCGTTCATATGGGCAACAGGGGAGGAGTCGTATCCGTTCGCAAAGCCGTAAATCAGGTCGCCCCATTTTCCAAGATATGACCGCAACAGCGTAACATCGGCAGTTGCAATATCTCCAATCGTATAAATGCCGATAGATTCAAGCTTTCTGCCCGTTGCTCTGCCAACATACAAAAGGTCTTTTGCAGGACAGTTCCACACAATATCTCTGTAATTTTCCCGTGTGATTTCCGTTATAGCGTCAGGCTTTTTATAGTCACTTCCGAATTTGGCAAAAATTTTATTAAAGCTGACTCCGATGCTTACGGTGATTCCGAGTTCCTGCTTTATACGGCGATTAATTTCGAGTGCAATCTCTTTGCCGCTCATATTCTTATTGTCGGTAACATCAAGCCATGCCTCGTCAAGTCCGAACGGCTCGATTTTGTCGGTGTATTCACTGTAAATTCTCCTCGCCATTTTTGAAAATCGCTTGTATAAATCAAAGTGAGGCGGAACGGTTACAAGATCGGGACATTTCTGCTTTGCCTGCCAGATTGCCTCGCCTGTTTTTATATTATACTTCTTCGCAATTTCATTTTTAGCAAGAATAATTCCGTGACGATTTTCCGCATTACCGCTCACGGCAACAGGTTTGTTCCTGATTTCGGGATGATGCAAACACTCAACGCTCGCATAAAATCCGTTGCAGTCGCTGTGAAGAATAACCCTGTCTTTTTTATATTTGCTTTTGTCAACGGCACAATTAATATTCACAACGCATCTCCTCGAACATTTGTTTTTACTTAATTATAGAACACTTGTTCTATAAAGTCAAGCGTAAATAGTTAAAACGGTAGTCAAAAACGAAAAAGAAAAATGTAAAAATTTTTTGATTTGCAAGGCTACGCACTACATATTGATTACAGCTGTGTAACTGTCATTTACAAAAACAAGATATTGTGGTAGAATTTACAATGTTGAATTATGTGAAACTGTCGGATATTACAGATGTTTGTCCGAAAGCTATTTTGTATCGGAGGTTTTATTGATGGAAGCTTACAAAAAGGAATTCATTGAATTTATGGTTGATTGTCAGGTTCTCAAATTTGGCGATTTTGTTACAAAGAGCGGAAGAAAAACTCCTTTCTTCGTAAACACAGGTTTCTACAGAACAGGTGCTCAGCTCCGCCGTCTCGGTCAGTATTATGCAGAAGCTATCAACAACAAGTTCGGTCTTGGTTTTGATGTTCTTTTCGGACCTGCATACAAGGGCATTCCGCTTTCTGTTGCCGCAACTATCGCAATCAGCGAAAAATACGGTCAGGATATCCGTTATTGCTCAAACAGAAAAGAAGTTAAGGATCACGGTGACAAGGGTATTCTTCTCGGCAGTCCTATCAATGACGGTGACAAGGTTGTTATCATCGAAGATGTTACAACAGCAGGCACATCAATTGAAGAAACTCTCCCGATTATCAAGGCTCAGGGCGATGTAAAACCAATCGGTCTTGTTGTTTCCGTTGACCGTATGGAGCGTGGTAAGGGTACAAAGAGCGCACTTTCCGAGATTGAAGAGAAGTACGGTCTTAAAACAACCGCAATCGTAACAATGGCTGAGGTTGTTGAACACCTTTACAACAAAGAATATAAGGGCAAGGTTGTTATTGATGACAAGCTCAAAGCCGCTATTGACGCTTATTATGAGCAGTACGGCGTAAAGGAATAACAGCTTTTAATTATTAATATTAATCAGTCGGGGCGGTTTTATCCGCCCCCAAAGTTTGAAAAAAACTTATTTTGCGGTGGGGATAATATGGCACGGACAACTGACAATGAACACAGCGGTCATCGTGAAAGAATGCGTAAAAAGTTCATAGAAAACGGATTTGATGTGTTTGAAACTCACGAGGCTCTTGAAATGTTCCTTTACTATGCTATTCCGAGAAAGGACACAAATCCTCTTGCACACCGTCTGCTTGACCGTTATATCACTGTCGGCGGAGTGTGTGACGCTCCGATTGACGAGCTTATGAAGGAGTTCGGTCTGTCTGAAAATGCCGCTGCATTGCTCAAAATGTTGCCCGAAATGGCAAGACTTTATACCGAATCAAAGATGTCACATGATAATATCATCGACTATGAAAATCTCGGTAAAATATTTAAAGCAAAATTTATCGGTCGAACAAACGAATGTGTCGCTCTCATGCTCGGTGATGCAAAGGGCAAGATGATTTATTTTGATATAATTTCAAAAGGTTCGCTCAATTCATCCGATATGCCCGTCAGAAAAATTGTTGATTTGTCACTTCGTCACAATGCCAAAACTGCGTTTATAGCACATAATCATCCCAGCGGAACGGCTCTGCCTTCGGGAAGTGACCTTGACACAACAATAGTTTTGAAGAGTACGCTTGCAACTGTCGGAGTTGAGCTTATCGACCATTTCATAATAACCGATGATGATTATGTTTCTCTCCGTGAAAGCAGGCTTGCGGGGAACATCTTCTATTATGAAAAGTAATAATGTTCTTTAAAAGAAACATTTGACAATTTAAAACATCTGTTCTATAATTAAAATCGAAATTTTGTTCGGATATGTTTTCTGTTACAGGACTTTTGTAATAAAGAGCCTTGTAACAGGAAACATAATAAAAAATCCGTATTTGGAATGTGATGTGTATTATGGAATTTAAACTTCATTCAAAATATCAGCCGACAGGCGACCAGCCGCAGACAATCGAAAAGCTTGTAAAAAGTATAAATGCAGGCAACCGTGAACAGACGCTCCTCGGTGTAACGGGTTCGGGTAAAACTTTTACAATGGCAAATGTTATTCAGAAGGTTCAAAGACCGACACTTGTGCTTGCACACAATAAAACTCTTGCGGCTCAGCTTTGCAGTGAGTTCAAAGAGTTCTTTCCCGACAATGCGGTTGAATATTTTGTGTCATACTACGATTATTATCAGCCTGAGGCATATGTTGCACAGACGGATACTTATATTGAAAAAGACAGTTCAATCAATGATGAGATTGATAAACTCCGCCACAGCGCAACGCTTGCACTTTCCGAAAGACGAGATGTAATTATTGTTGCTTCGGTTTCTTGCATATACAGCCTGGGCGATCCTATTGACTACCGAAATATGGTAATCTCACTTCGTCCCGGAATGGAAAAGTCCCGTGATGAGCTTGTAAAAAAGCTTGTTGAACTGCAGTATGAACGCAATGATGTAAGCTTTACCCGTAATAAATTCAGGGTTCGTGGTGATGTGGTTGAAATTTTCCCTGCCGCATCAAACGATTCTATAATTCGTGTCGAATTTTTCGGAGATGAAATTGACAGAATTTCCGAAATCAATCCGCTTACGGGCGAACTCAAAGCTGTTCTGAAACATGCCGCAATCTATCCTGCGTCACACTACATTGTGTCGGGAGATAAGATGAAAAAGGCTCTTGCGGAAATTGATAGGGAGCTTGAGGAAAGACTTGCATATTTTCGTGAAAACGGAAAGCTCCTTGAGGCACAACGGCTTGAACAGCGTACAAGGTACGATATGGAAATGTTGCAGGAAATCGGATTTTGTACTGGTATCGAGAACTATTCAAGAATAATGTCGGGCAGAGCGCCAGGCTCATCGCCGTACACGCTTTTAAGCTATTTCCCCGATGATTTTCTGCTCTTTGTTGATGAGTCCCATGTAACGCTTCCACAGGTACGGGGAATGTTTGCGGGCGACTATGCAAGAAAAAAGAGCCTTATTGACTACGGTTTCAGACTTCCGTCTGCACTTGATAACCGTCCGCTCAACTTTGACGAATTCTATTCAAAAATAAATCAGGCTGTTTATGTAAGCGCAACGCCGGGCGATTTTGAGCTTGAAAAATCGGCTGTTGTTGCAGAGCAGATTATCAGACCTACAGGACTTCTTGATCCTGAAATTTCGGTAAGGCCTACCGAAGGTCAGCTTGACGACCTTGTGTCCGAAATCAATATCCGTACAGCCAAAAATCAAAGAACCCTTGTCACAACCCTTACCAAGAAAATGGCGGAAGACCTTACCGCATATCTTGAAAAGCTGGGTATCAGGGTTCGTTATATGCACCATGACATTGACACCGTTGAAAGAATGGAGATTGTCCGTGATTTAAGACTCGGAGAATTTGATGTTCTTGTCGGAATCAACCTTCTGCGTGAAGGACTTGATATTCCCGAGGTTTCTCTTGTTGCCGTACTTGATGCCGACAAAGAGGGATTTCTCCGTTCAACCCGTTCGCTTATTCAGATTGCTGGCAGAGCCGCACGAAACAGCGAGGGTACGGTTATTATGTATGCCGACAGCGTAACACCGTCAATGAAGGTTGCAATAACCGAAACACAGCGCCGCCGTGAAATTCAGAATAAATATAATGTTGAGCACGGCATCGTTCCAAAGACTATTGTCAAAAAGGTCAGCGATATACTTGAAATTTCTACTCACGATGACAGTGAATTTAAAAATACAAAAAAGCTTTCAAAGGCACAAAAACAACAGTTGATAGAAAAACTGACAAAGGAAATGAAAGCTGCCGCAAAGTTGCTTGAATTTGAACACGCCGCATATCTGCGTGACAAAATCAAAAAACTGCGTGGTGAAAAATGATAAAGGAAGAGTAAAATGCCAAGAAAGAAAACCACCGATTATGATAATACCAGTATCACAACGCTAAAGGGTGCCGACCGTGTCCGCAAGCGTCCTGCCGTAATTTTCGGCTCGGACGGTATTGACGGCTGTCAGCACTCCGTGTTTGAGATTCTTTCAAACTCAATAGACGAGGCGAGAGAGGGTTACGGTAAAAAAATCACTGTTACACGCTATTCAGACGGCTCAATTGAGGTTGAAGATCACGGCAGAGGAATTCCCGTTGACTACAACGAAAACGAAAAGCGCTACAACTGGGAACTGGTTTTCTGCGAACTCTATGCCGGCGGTAAGTATAATAACAACGAGGGTGAAAGCTACGAATTTTCCCTTGGTATGAACGGTCTCGGTCTTTGTTCAACCCAGTACAGCTCCGAGTATATGGATGTTGATATCCGCCGTGACGGCTACCGATACACTCTCCGTTTTGAAAAAGGCGAGATTGTCGGCAAACTCAAAAAAGAGCCGTACAGCAAAAAGGATACGGGTACAAAAATTCATTGGAAACCCGATCTCGAAGTCTTTACGGATATAGACATTCAGCCCGAATATTTTCTTGACATAATGAAAAGACAGGCTATTGTCAACGCAGGAATTGAATTTGTTTTCCGCAATCAGAACGGCAAAAGCTTTGATACAACAAGCTATAACTATGTAAACGGTATTGTTGACCATGTTGCCGAGGTAGTCGGTGAAAACGGACTCAGCTCAATTCAGCATTGGGAAACCGAGGTTAAAACTCGTGACCGTGACGATAAGCCTGAATATAAGTGCAAAATGGATATCTCGGTTGCATTTTCAAATAAAGTGCATCTCACCGAATACTACCACAACTCAAGCTGGCTTGAACACGGCGGTGCTCCCGATAAGGCGGTGCGGAATGCCTTTGTTTACCAGATTGACAGCTACTTAAAACAGAATAATAAATATAACAAAACCGAAAGCAAAATTAAATATGATGATGTTGAGGACAGCCTTGTGTGCGTTATTTCGTCTTTTTCAAGTGTTTCATCATATGAAAACCAGACCAAAAAGGCGGTTACAAACAAGGGTATTCAGGACGCTATGACTGCATTTCTCCGTCAGAGTCTTGAAGTCTATTTCATTGAAAATCCGCTTGAGGCAGAAAAAATCTGCGAACAGGTGCTTATCAATAAGCGCAGCCGTGAAAATGCTGAGAAAACACGACTTAATATAAAGAAGAAGCTTTCGGGCAATCTCGACATAACAAACCGTGTTGCAAAATTTGTCGATTGCAGAAGTAAAGACACGGAACAGCGTGAACTGTTCATAGTAGAGGGTGATTCTGCTCTCGGTGCCTGTAAACAGGCAAGAAACCCCGATTTTCAGGCAATTATGCCAATCAGAGGTAAAATACTTAACTGCCTGAAAGCCGACTACGATAAGATTTTTAAGAGCGAAATCATTACCGATTTGCTTAAGGTTCTCGGCTGCGGTGTTGAGGTTAAGTCAAAAGCAAACAAGAATCTTTCAAGCTTTGATATGAACGCACTTCGCTGGAGCAAAATTATTCTCTGCACCGATGCCGATGTTGACGGCTTCCAGATCAGAACACTTTTACTTACCATGCTTTACAGACTTACACCTACACTCATTGAAGAAGGCAAGGTGTTTATTGCCGAATCGCCTCTTTATGAGATTACATCCAAAAACGATGTATATTTTGCATACGATGAAGTTGAAAAGGATAAGTTCATTGAACAGCTCGGCAAGGAGAAATTCACAATTCAGCGTTCAAAAGGTCTTGGTGAAAACGAACCCGATATGATGAACCTTACCACAATGAACCCCGAGTCACGCAGACTTATCAAGGTTCTTCCTGCCGATGCAGAACAGACAGCGGAAATTTTTGATGTTCTTCTCGGTGACAATCTTCAGGGAAGAAAAGATTATATAGTAGAACACGGCAACGAATATATTGACCAGCTTGATGTAAGCTGATTGGAGGTGGAAATAAATGGCGAAAAAATCTTCAAAGACTCCCCGTAGAACTTCACCGTCAAAAACTCACGGTGTAATCAACGGTGCGGGTGAAGTAGTGGAACAGCCAATCGTTTCCACTATCAGAGAGAACTATATGCCGTATGCAATGAGCGTAATTCTCTCCCGTGCAATTCCCGAAATTGACGGGTTCAAGCCGTCGCACAGAAAGCTCCTGTATATGATGTACAAAATGGGACTTCTGAACGGCGGAAGAACAAAATCAGCAAACATTGTTGGTGCAACAATGAAGCTCAATCCTCACGGCGACTCTGCAATTTATGACACAATGGTTCGTCTTTCAAGGGGCTATGAGGCACTTTTGCATCCGTATGTAGATTCAAAAGGTAATTTCGGTAAATTTTACAGCCGTGACATGGCGTGGGCGGCATCCCGTTATACTGAGGCAAAGCTTGACGCAATCTGCAACGAGCTGTTTCGTGATATAGACAAAGATACCGTAGATTTTGTAGATAACTACGATAATACAATGAAAGAACCGTCACTTTTGCCGGTTGCATTTCCGTCTGTACTTGTAAACGCAAACACAGGTATTGCCGTTGGTATGGCGTCAAATATCTGTTCATTCAATCTGCGTGAAATCTGCGAAACAACAGCGGCACTTATCCGTGATCCCGACCATGATATAAAGTCAACTCTGCCGGCTCCTGATTTTACAGGCGGTTGTCAGATTATCTATGACGAAAATGTCATCAATCAAGTCTATGAAACTGGCAGAGGAAGTATCAAGCTCCGTGCAAAGTATGTCTATGACAAGTCTGCAAACTGTATAGATATTCTTTCAATTCCTGCCACAACAACTTGTGAGGTTATCATTGAAAAGGTAATCGACCTCGTAAAGCAGGGTAAAGTCAAGGAAATTTCCGATATTCGTGACGAAACAGGTATTGACGGACTTAAAATTACAATTGACCTCAAGCGTGGCATTGATGCCGACAAGCTTATGACAAAGCTTTACCGCTTTACAACACTCGAAGATTCCTATGCCTGCAACTTCAATGTGCTTATTGCAGGTGTTCCGAGAGTTCTCGGTGTAAAGGCGTTGCTTGAAGAATGGATTGCTTTCAGAATTGAGTGCGTCAGAAGAAGAACATATTTTGACCGCAACAAAAAAGCTGACAAGCTTCATCTTTTAAGAGGTCTTGAAAAAATTCTTCTCGATATTGACAAGGCAGTAAAGATTGTCCGTGAAACCGATGAAGAATCCGAGGTTGTGCCAAACCTTATGATTGGATTCGGAATTGACGAGATACAGGCTGAATATGTTGCAGAAATAAAACTTCGTCATCTCAACCGTGAATACATTTTAAAGCGTACAAAAGACCTTGAAGACCTTGAAAAGGAGATTGCCGAGCTTGACGAAATCTTAAAGAGTAAGGCAAGAATCAAGACAATCATTGTCAAGGAACTCAAATCAATCGCCGAAAAATATGGTCAGCCGAGAAAGAGTATCATAATCTATGACGATGTTGCAAGGTACGAGGAAGAAGCAATTGAGATTCCCGATTATCCGGTTAATCTTTTCTTTACAAAAGAGGGATATTTCAAGAAGATTACTCCGCAGTCACTCAGAATGAGCGGTGAGCAAAAGCTCAAAGACGGTGACGAAATCATTCAGGAGCTTGAGTTCACAAACAACTGCGACCTGTTGTTCTTCACAGACAGGTGTCAGGTGTATAAGGCAAAGGCTGATGATTTTGCACAGACAAAGGCAAGCGTTCTCGGCGATTATGTTGCCGCAAAGCTTGGTTTTGATGAAGGCGAAAATGCTGTGAAAATGGTTGTTACTAAGGATTACAAGGGTATGCTGCTCTTTGCTTTTGAAAACGGCAAGGCCGCAAAAGTTCCGCTTGAATCCTACGCAACAAAAACTAACCGTAAAAAGCTCACGGGCGCATATTCCGACAAATCTCCGCTTGTCGGACTTCTCTATATTCCTGAGGACGAAGAGGTACTCTTCAAGGCGTCATCAGGAAATATGCTCCTCGTTCACACGGGCGCACTTGCCCTTAAAACCACCCGTTCAACGCAGGGTGTTGCCGTTCTCAAACCAAAAAAAGGTCACAGACTTTTCAGCGTAGAACGCTATAAAGAGGGTACTTTTACAAATCCAAAGCGGTACAGAACAAGTTCGCTTCCTGCAAGAGGTGCGTTGCCTGTGAGCGATGATTCAAAAAACGAACAGCTTTCCCTGATTTAAGCTTAAAAAAATAAATAAAAATCTTGTAATATCTCTTGAAAAAGCTGTGTTTATGTGGTATTATAAAACAGTTATTAAAGCAGAATTTGTTTTATTCGTATTTATTAAAATGAAAGGAAGATAAAAATGAGCATTTGGGGCATTATTTTAGGCGTATTGCTCGCAATCGTATCTGTTGCCATTATCGTTGTGATTATCCTTCAGGAGGGTAATCAGCAGGGTATCGGTGCCGTAACAGGTGTTGCTGACTCTTATTTCTCAAAGAATAAGGCTCGTTCAATTGATGCGTTCCTCTCACGCTGGACAAAAGTATTTGCTGCTGTATTTGTTATTTTTGTAATTGCACTTAATGTGCTTTCAAAATTCGGTGTGCTGTAAGCATATAAACCGAACAATCAGCATAAAATTAACCGTCGGATAGTCCGACGGTTTTATTTTTTATGTGGAGTTGTTTAAAATGCCGTGGTGGGGAATATGTCTGATTATTTTTTCAACCTTTCTGATTTTTGCAGTCCTGCATTATATCGGGAAAAGCAAGCATCCGTTCAAGCGTTCGGCACTTTCAATGGTAATTGGGACGCTTACCCTCTTTGCCGTAAATCTGACAGGGACATTTACAGGTGTAACTTTGCCGATAAGCGCTCTGTCGCTTTTAGTTTCTGCAATAGGCGGAATACCGGGAGTGACACTAATGCTTGGTCTTAATCTTTTTTTCTGAATAATCACAGAAGGGGCGGTCACATCGACAGCCCCTTAATTGTTTGTATGAAATTTTATACAATGCCGTAAAGTTCCTCAAGAGCCTCACCGACGGTTTCTTTGTCTTTGGTCAGGAGTGCAAGCATGATTTTGTACGCTTTTTTCGGATTGTCAAGAAAATTCTTCTTTAAAATAAGCGCTTGTTCCATTTCGGGAGCGTAGATATCCAGCTTCATAAGTTCCATATCTCCGCCGGATACGGAACATTCAACAGTAAAACCGTTGTCATTCTTCATAATATTAACTTTGTTTTCAATTTCTTTTTTCTTTTCCGCAAGCAGCTTAACCGCACACGCATACGCTTTTTCTTTAATTGTATAGGCAACAGTACTGTCAAGCTGTTTCGCAATTTCAGCACCGTTTTTTGTAAGAGAATATGTTTTGTGCTCATCATCGGCAGGAATGAGATTCCCGTTCATCACAAGATCGTCAAACGCAGAGCTTGTTTCAAAATAATTGGCAAGTCCTTGCTTAAGAATTGCCTGTATGACGATTCCTTTGTCCATATTTTCTTTTACAGAATTATATAAATAACATATCAAAGTTTTAATTTCATTTTTGCTTCTCATTCCACCAAGGTTTATACCCTCGTCAAATGTATCGAAAGCCATAAAATCACCTGCTTTTGCTGATAAATTCATAACACAGCGCAATTTGAGCTTAAATCAGTTCAAATTTCTGTTCACATAAATTATAGCACAACATCCCTACAAAAGCAAAGATATAGCGAATATTTATTTTATTCAGAATTTTAATCAAACTGTATTATAATTACTAATACAAATCTTGACAAAAAGTGGTTTAAAATAGTATAATTAAGCTACCGAGATGTAAAATAAGCTTATAATTTCGGTATAAGAGTTATTGATCTGAGGAAAATAAACTATGCTAAAAGAATATTTATACAACGAAATAAAAAATTATTTTAAATCAATTGCAAAAGATACATATGTAATTTCAATACTCATCAATTTTAATGAATGTAATGTGTACGATAATATTGAGAATTTCCCCTATGTCAGCATATTCAGTAATACGCTTAGTGATATTGAAGATTGCAACGACGAAGAGGAAAAGTGGAATATGGCTTTTTGGGGATGCAATGATGAAATATACCTGATTGCTGACGATAAAAGTGCAAAATTATTGGTTGATTGGTATGCTGAAAACGGTGTTGATAATATCGGTTACGAGGATGACGAACAAGATTATGATGATGAAATGAATTATATCGGTAACGGTCCAAACGGTTGTAAAGAATTATACGCCCTGATTTCCGAGGTCGTTTTGAATTTAAGATCAGACTACGAAGTCGGTAAAATCATTGCAGATGTTCCGATACTTATCCATGATTACGAGTATACATACTATGTTACAAAATACATAAAATCGGTAAATCCAGACGGACAGGCTGATGAATTCTTAAAATATTATGAAGAAAATTTTTAGTGTTGTCAAAAAGATACTGAAATATATTGAAAATGATAAGGAGTGTTTTTATGTTTAAAAAAGTTGTATCTACAACAGTGAGTACTTTATGTATCCTTTTTTTATTATCCGCCTGTGATACTTCGATTGATGATTATGAATCTTATAAAAATCTTAAAGTAGGAGAACATTTTTCGGTTAACCGTGATGGATATGCAGTCAAAATAAACGATACGCTTCTTGTTTGGCACAACCTTGCTGATGGCGAAAAGGATTGCGTCAAAGTCATTGATAAAAATATGGTTGACGCAAGCGGAATGATAGAAGGTGAGGATGTTCTGAACGGTTCAAAAGAACTTCTTGCTGATAAAATTAAGGATTGTTATTCTTCAAATGATTATGTTATAATGGAGTTGTTAAACAATGATACCATTATTATGGTCGATTGCAATAACAATTTCAAATATTCCAAATTTGATAATTTGGAAAGCACAGGAATTGATTACAGTAAATTTAATCACATATCAACCGACTGATTATTTATCTTTTCGGAAAGAAATTTCTTATGAATAAATACTATTACATCATAAATTTGTTTGATTCAATAGACAGATTGTTTTTATCTACATATTGCTCTACTGCATACTACTTTGCAATAATCGGCTTTATCCTTTTTATTGTTGCAGTAATAGCAAGTATCCCTGTTTATATATACAAGAAGCTTAAAGACACTGTTTGCTTTTACATAGTAATGAGCGTTTCTTTTGCATTTACATCTACTGCACTTATAGGTTTCATAGCTGTTCCGTTAAATATTTATCTTGCACAACTTGCAATGATTCTGCCCGACAGTCCAAATTTAAGCAAAAAAATTGTAACTCTAATTACAGTAATTTCGATAATGGTTTCAATTGCTTTTTCTGTCCTTACAATTAGCGGGGTGCTTGTATGAAAAATATAGATTATATAGATTTTAAAAAGCACAAGTTGTTTTTGGCAGAAACTATTGCGTTTGTGGTTATCATGGCTATATTTATTTTTGGCGGAATTTATTCAATATTGTTTCCTGTAATAGATGACGTCAGACGAAAAGACTATGACACGAACTATCTTACCAAAATCTATTCAGCCGATAAAGCTGATTTCAATGAAATGGCAAGTCTTATTGAAAAGTACAATATTGAAAAAATATCTCACGGTAGTTTTGTAATCAAGTCTGAAAAGTATTTTTATAAAGACACGCTTTACTATCAGACTGATTCAGAATTAACTGATAACGAGAAAAGCAAAATTGCCGATTTAGCGTATGAACTCTTCGATAAATATGATTTTGATGTAATTGAATCAGAAAGCGGAGAAGTGTCGTTTTCATACATTGCTCAGGACATAGATTTGATTTATTGCAAAAACAAATCCCCATACATTGACTCAGAAGAATATTTATGTAAATCAATTGCAAAGGATTGGTATGTAGTAGAATATTAACCGTGAGGTGCTATTATGAAGAAATATCTTAAAGACTTGTTTACACAACAATTCGGTTCATTTTTGATAAAACAGGGATATACGGAAAATAAAAATTCTTTTGTCAAGTTCTATGATGATATTTTTGCAAGAGCGTATCTAACATATCATTATGATAAAAATTATGACGAACTGCAATTTGATGTCATTCATAGTTTTACTCCGTTAATATTTGAAATTGATACAAAGTGTATCTATGACGTAGAAGATGATTTTTCATTAAGCCGTTTGTCAGGTGAGGAATATATTGCCGATGCAACCGATAAATCAGATGTTACAAATTGTATTAGCAGAATGTTTTCAAAATACAGTGAATTATATGAGTCATTTTTTAGTGCAAAATCAATCTCCGAATATCTTGACAAATATCTGATGTATGACAAATTAATCTGCTCAGGTAAGGAAAAGATAGAAGAAACTAATGATTTTTTGGGATTAGACTTCATTTATATTTATTTGTATTTGAAAGAATATAACTCGGCAGAAAATGAAATTGAAAAGTATCTGAAAATGCTAAATGACGATATGAATGATTTAAAAAATTCCGCACCGGTCAATTATGACAGAATCAGGGAATATGAAACAGACATATCATATTTTAAAAATCTTAAAAATGCAATTTTATCTGACAATGTCAATGTACTGAAAATTGAAACAGATAAAATGAAAGACAATATAAAGATAAATCAAACAAAGCTAAAAAATACATGAGGTGATACGATGTATTCGGAATTATTAAAAGCTTTTCAAAGCAATAAAAATTGCAGTTTTTATACAGATGATGAATGTGACAAGTTTATTTACGGCAAGATTATTGCACTTAACGAGGATGAGGTTGCAATTCAAATGTACAATACAGACGGAACTTGTGACGGTGTAATTGTAAAAATAGTATCTGATTTCTTCAGAATCGAGTATGATTCAAAATATAATCAAAAAATGGAGAAACTTATTGAAACTGATACTTTTGAAGACAGCGTTGAAATTGACAGTAACGCTGTATTTGATTCTGCAATAAAATCCGCAATCATTAAAAACTTCGTAGTCAGTATAGAACTGCTGCACAGCGGTAATGAGAATATCACGGGATTACCGTTGTCGCTGGAAAACGGAATTTGCACCGTCAGACAGATAGATGATTACGGTTGTGATGACGGAGTAACTTCGTTTGTATTCAATACCGCAACGCAAATTACAATCAATGCAAAGTATGAAAAATTACTTTCAAGCTTAATGAACAAGTGATATGGAAAAATGAATAATTTGTTATTTGAAAAAATATGGTAAGATATCGCATTTATATCTGTTTAATCAGACCGTTGTGTATAAAAATCTGAATGTTCCCGAAAAACAGAACTACAATCGTTATTGCAATCGTGTATTGCTTTTTTGCATTGCTTATTTCTGCTTTTATCATTCAGTATCATTTCATAAAATTACTCTCAAATCTACCAAAATGAATTACAGCTATCAGAATGACAAGGTGAATATAGCTTCAAAATTAGTTCAAATAGGCGACAGATAGTATTACAATTACATTGATAATGGAAACATCCTTGGGAGATTTTTAAAATAAATTGCAGAAAAGGAATAAAATTGGCTGTTTTTTTAATATTTTTAAAAAAATTTGCAGGAATCTCACAAAAGATATTGCAAATTCATTCAAAGTATAGTATTATTAGTATGTTGATTGCAGCACTTTACTGTGCTACAGCATAATCGGAAATAATTTCCGTATAATTTATGCGAATTTTATTAAGGAGGACTTACTTATGTCATATGTAAGTGAACAGCTTGAAAAGCTGAAAGCAAAAAATGCAAACGAGCCTGAATTTATTCAGGCTGCTACCGAAGTTCTTACTTCACTTGAACCTGTTTTCGAACAGAACCCAAAGTATGAGGAGAATGGCATTCTTGAGAGAATTACAGAGCCTGAAAGAGTTATTATGTTCAGAGTACCTTGGGTTGATGACAACGGCAAGGTTCAGGTTAACCGTGGTTTCCGTGTTCAGTTCAACAGTGCTATCGGACCTTACAAGGGTGGTTTAAGACTTCATCCGTCAGTAAACCTCGGTGTTATTAAGTTCCTTGGTTTTGAGCAGATTTTTAAGAACTCACTTACAGGTCTTCCTATCGGCGGCGGTAAGGGTGGCTCTGACTTTGACCCTAAGGGCAAGAGCGACAGAGAAGTTATGGCATTCTGCCAGAGCTTTATGACAGAGCTTTGCAAGCACATTGGTGCTGACACAGATGTTCCTGCCGGTGATATCGGTACAGGCGCTCGTGAGATCGGTTATATGTTCGGTCAGTATAAGAGAATCAGAAATGTATATGAAGGCGTTCTTACAGGTAAGGGCCTCAACTGGGGCGGTTCACTCGCAAGAACAGAGGCTACAGGTTATGGCCTTCTTTATCTTACAGAGGCTATGCTTAAGGATAACGGCAAGGACATCAAGGGTGCTACTGTTTGCGTATCAGGTGCAGGTAATGTTGCTATCTACGCTACAGAAAAGGCTACAGAGCTTGGTGCTAAGGTAGTTACAATGGCTGATTCAACAGGTTGGATTTATGATGCTGAAGGTATCGACCTTGATGCTATTAAGGAAATCAAGGAAGTTAAAAGACAGCGTCTTACAGAGTATAAGAACTATCGTCCTAACTCAGAGTATCACGAAGGCAAATTCGATTGGTCAGTTAAGTGTGATGTTGCACTTCCGTGTGCTACACAGAACGAGCTTAACGAGGAAGATGCTAAAAGACTTATCGCTAACGGTTGCTATGCTGTTGCCGAAGGCGCTAACATGCCTACAACTCTTGAGGCTACAAAGCTTCTCCAGAAGTCCGGTATTCTCTTTGCACCGGGTAAGGCTGCTAATGCAGGCGGTGTTGCTACATCAGCTCTTGAGATGAGCCAGAACTCACAGCGTCTTTCATGGACATTTGAAGAAGTTGACGCTAAACTCAAGAACATTATGGTTAACATCTATAAGAACATTTCTGCTGCAGCTAAGAAGTACGGTCATGAAGGTGACTATGTAGTAGGTGCTAACATTGCAGGCTTTGAGAAGGTTGCTGATTCAATGATTCAGCAGGGCGTTTGCTAATTTAAAAGTTTAATTCCTTTAAAATTTACAGCCGTACAGAATCGCTTGAGTCTGTACGGCTGTTGTGATTTTTTGAATTTTGTTGTCTTATTAGCTTTACTGTGACTGTAAGTTACAGTATATTATGCAGAAGCAATCATAGCAAGGTGTTTTTAGCTTATTTAATTTTGCCAATTCCCCGAATTATACAAAATATTCATTTTGTATAATTTTCGTAATTGGAATATACACCGCCCTTTTTTGCGTTATAATAGCATTGTAATTCTTTTAATACAGATTTTAGTTCAACTTTTCTGAGTTATCCATTATAAGAAATAAATTTACGGTGGTGTGTTTATGGCAGTTGATTTTCGTGATGAAGCTCCTGCAATTTTGAAGGACTATTTAATTTACAAGCAGACAATCAAAAATATGTCGAAGAAAACCGTTGACGAATATTTTATTGATCTCAGAACTTTTTTTAGATTTTTAAAAGTAATGCGTGGTCTTGTGCCTGACGGTACTGATTTTGATGAAATTAAAATTGACGATGTTGACCTTGATTTAATTAAAACCGTTAATCTTGAACTTGCATATGATTATATGAATTTTCTTTATCGTGATCGCAACAATAAGAGTGCGTCCCGTGCAAGAAAATGTTCCAGTCTGAAAGGCTTTTTTAAGTACATAACAAATAATAAACATTTGCTTGATACAAATCCCGTGGAACAGCTTGAATCACCAAAAAATAAAAAAGCTTTGCCAAAGTATCTTACCCTTGAACAAAGCATTGAGCTTCTTAATGCTGTTGACGGAAATAACAAACAGCGTGATTATTGTATATTGACTCTCTTCCTCAATTGCGGACTGCGTGTGTCTGAAATGGCAGGTCTTAACTATAATGATATTCATAGTGACGGTACAATGCGTGTTGTCGGTAAAGGCAATAAAGAACGCATTGTTTATCTAAACTCTGCTTGCATTGACGCTTATAATGAGTATATGAAGGTGCGTCCGATTGAAGAAGTTAAGGATAAAAAAGCGTTGTTTATTAGCCGTAATCACCGCAGAATGTCTGTGAAAACAATTCAGGCTATGGTATATAAATATCTTGAGAAAATCGGACTTGATTCTCAGGGATATTCCTGTCATAAGCTTAGGCATACCGCCGCTACGCTTATGTATCAGCAAGGCGGAGTTGATGTCAGAGTGCTTAAAGAGGTTCTCGGACACGAAAATCTCGGTACTACTGAGATTTATACGCATTTGAGTTCCGAACAAATGAAAAATGCCGCTGACTCAAATCCGCTTGCAAAAATAAAACCTAAGAAAAAAGTTTAAAGAATTCTTACTATGCCGCCCACATCTGTGAGTGGCATATTTTTGCATAATATTTTAATTTCAATTTTATTTTTTAAACATAATTCTTTGATAGAAGAATAGCATGGGTGCATTTCAGCGTTTCCGAAAAACACTACGGTATTATCAGAGATTTTTCCGCTTGCACCGCCTATAAATCCATAATCATATCCTTCAAGTTTTATATCACCCGATGATATTAATAACACCTCTGCCCCATCTTTTTCAAGGGCATTTTTTATGGAAATATCGGCTGTTACGGCAGTGCGATTATTGAGTATTAGAGTTGAGCATCTTGCGTATCCTTGGTTTATGTTTACGATTTCAATATCGTTTTTTACGCAATATTTGTAAAGAGTCGGATCTATTGCAGATACTTTACCGTAAAGCTTATTATTAAAGAAAAGAAAATTCAGCAATATATTTTCGGGATACTTCTTCCCTGCTTTGCTTTTACATATAATCAAATTTTCTTTATATGGCAAAGTTTTTAGCTTTTCGCACTCTTGAAGTACAAAAACAGTATTATTTATCGTCAAAATCTGCATATCGGCATGAGCTTGTTCAGGTTGCGGAAATGCTTTGACAGTGTCCGAAAATATAACATTATGCCCTATTTTTGAAAGCTCATCGGCAAAACATGGGTATTTGTTTGATATTACAAAACTGCTCATTGTCCTACCGCTTCAAATGCCTGACGAATGTTTTTTACTCCGATCAATTCAGCGTCATCACATGAAACACCTTTTAGATTATGATACGGCAGAATAATTTTTGTAAAGCCGAGTCTTACTGCCTCGTTAATTCTCATCTGAGCGTTTGATACAGCGCGAATTTCGCCTGCAAGACCGATTTCACCGAATACAACAGCGTTTTCGTCAATTGGAGTATCTTTCAGACTGCTTATAAGAGCCATGGCAATTGAAAGGTCAATCGCAGGTTCGTCAACTCGCAATCCGCCTACGATATTTATGTAGGTGTCGCAGTTTGAAAAATAGTATCCTGCTCTTTTTTCAAGAACGGCAAGTACCATTGACAGTCTGTTATAATCATATCCTGTAACCATTCTGCGAGCGTTGCCGTATCCGCTTTGTGTGGCAAGTCCCTGTGTTTCGGCAAGAATTGGTCTTGATCCTTCAATTGTACAGGTGACGCAAGTTCCCGAAACATTTTTCGGACGCCCTGAAAGCAACATAACAGACGGATTTGCAACTTCGTTAAGCCCTTTATCAGTCATTTCAAAAACGCCGATTTCATTTGTTGAGCCGTACCTGTTTTTTACGGCACGAAGAATACGGCAGCTCATCTGTTTGTCACCTTCAAAATGCAGTACGGTGTCAACAATATGTTCAAGTACCTTTGGTCCTGCAATTGAACCCTCTTTATTGACATGACCTACGATAAACATAGGAATATCAAGTCCTTTTGCGGTTCTCATCAGCATATTGGCAGATTCTCGTACCTGTGTAATGCTGCCGGGGGACGAGCTTAATTCTGAAAGATTCATCGTCTGAATTGAGTCAATCATAACAAGGTCGGGCTTGAGATTTTTTATCTGTTCGCAAATAACCTCAACATCGGTTTCAGTCATTACATACAGATTCGGCGAAGTTACACCCAGCCTTATTGCTCGGAGCTTGAGCTGTCTTTTTGACTCCTCCCCAGATATGTAGAGAATTTTCAGAGTATCACCGAGGTACTGACAAATCTGCATAAGAACGGTCGATTTGCCTATGCCCGGATCACCGCCCAGAAGTATAAGACTGCCCTTTACAATTCCTCCGCCGAGTACACGGTTGAGTTCTCCGCAGCCTGTGTCATATCTGTGCTCATCCTCGGTTGAAATATCCGATATGGCGTATGGTTTTGAGTAGGATGCAAAAGAGCGTGTTTTTGCAGTTGCTGACTGTTTTGATGTATCTTTAATTTCTTCGTTCATTGTGTTCCATTCGCCGCATGATGGGCATTTTCCGTACCATTTGGGCGATTCGTATCCACATTCCGAACATATGTAAACACTTTTGATTTTTGAAGCCATTTATTTCACTTCCTGTATTTATTGATGAGTATAATCTAAAAATCCTGTTATGATTGCAGTTGCCATTTCTTTTTGATATTCGTCACTTTGCAGCTTAGCAAGTTCATCCGGATTTGAAATAAATCCGCATTCCACAATAACGGACGGGTTTTCAGCCTTTTTTAAAAGATAGATTGAGCCGTCTGCCTTTTTGCATTGCCGTTCGTTATCAGGCTGTAAGCATTTTTTTACGGAATTTCTAATGCATTCCGCAAGATTTTGACTTTGACTGTTATTCGAGGAATAAAAAATTTGAGTTCCGTAATATTTGCTTTGAGAAAATTTGTTTTGATGAATACTGATTACAATATTGTTTTTGTCTGAATTGAAAATTTCGAGCCGTTTTTTTAAATCGGCAACTTTCCTTGAATGAACCGAATCTTCTCCGTTATCAAGAGATACATCATCTGTTCTTGTTTGAACAACCTTATATCCGAAAATTTTTAATAAATCAGCTGAATTATTTGCTATAGAAAGATTGATGTCCTTTTCAAGCACACCGCTTTCGCTTACTGCTCCCCCGTCTTCGCCGCCGTGACCTGCGTCAATTACAATTATCGGCTCTGTTTTGTTTTCGGTTATAACAGATTTAGTCGGATTAAGTCTGAAAAAAACAGATACCATAATAATGCAGAATATTGCAAACAGTATAAAGCAGAGAGCATAAAATGTCGGGATTTTTTTATTCATACAAACACCTCTGCATAAAAATATGCCGAGTGTGAGATTATATATTACTTATTCAGTATATACTACAAAACTTTTTCTGACAAGATTTTTCTTTTGGATTTTTGCATACGACAAAGATGTTGTAATAAAATTTGTTTGGTGGTATAATTATCAAGGATTATGAATTGGAAAAATGAAAGGAAGTTAGTAAAATGGAAAAACCTGGCAGAAATGATCCTTGCTGGTGTGGCAGCGGAAAAAAGTATAAAAAATGTCATATAGATTTTGATGAAAAAATTGAGGAATTTGAGGTTGCGGGTCACATTGTTCCCTCCCATGAAATCTTGAAAAATGCTGAGCAGATTGAAAAAATCAAGGAGAGTGCGAAGATTAATATTGCAGTTCTTGATTATGTTGCAGAGCATATTAAGGCAGGTATCAGCACGGCTGAAATTGATAAGTGGGTGTATGATATCACAACCAAAATGGGCGGTGTTCCGGCTCCCCTTAATTTTGAGGGATTTCCCAAGAGCGTATGTACTTCAATAAACAACGAAGTTTGTCATGGTATTCCGTCGGAGGATGTAATAATCAAAGACGGCGATATAATCAATGTTGATGTTTCAACTAATTTGAACGGATATTTCTCCGATTCTTCAAGAATGTTTTGTATCGGTAATGTAAGCGAAGAAAACAGAAAGCTTGTTGAAGAAACAAAAAATGCAGTTTATGAAGGACTCAAGCAGGTTAAGCCTTGGGGCTTTCTCGGAGATATGGGTCAGGCTGTCAATGATTATGTAAAGAGTAAAGGTTATTCTGTTGTTCGTGAAGTAGGAGGTCATGGAATCGGTCTTGAATTCCACGAAGATCCATGGGTAAGTTACATTTCTAAAAAAGGCACGGAAATGCTTATGGTACCCGGTATGATTTTTACCATTGAACCTATGGTAAACGCAGGAAAACCTGATATTTTCGTTGATGAGGATAACGGCTGGACTATTTATACAGAAGATAACTCGATGTCTGCACAGTGGGAAATTCAGGTTCTTGTAACTGAGGACGGCTACGAGATTATTGCATACTAAGTAAAAACAAAAGGCATTTGCTTTGAGATTTCTCATTGCAAATGCCTTATTTTTATAAATAAAATTTAATTATTCCTTACCGTCCCAACAATAAGTACAGAGTTTGCATTTGTCAATTCCGCAGGAATCAAGCATATCGTCAAGCCTGTTAAAACGCAAGGATGTGAACTTAAGTTCTTTACAGATTTCATCAACCATCTGCTCGTATTTTTCAGAATCTGGATTTGTGTATTCCTGAAGAATTTCGTCTGTAACATTGCCGTTCTCAAGTCTTTCGATAACCCGTCTTGTGATGAGATCCATTTCAGAAGATGACCTTGAGAAGTTAAGGTACTTACAGCCGTATACAAGCGGAGGACACGCAGGTCTGATATGAACCTCTTTTGCACCGCTTTCAAAAAGATATTCTGTTGTTTCACGAAGCTGTGTGCCTCTTACAATTGAGTCATCAATAAGGAGAAGGCTCTTTCCTCTGATTAAATCCTCAACTGCGAGAAGCTTCATTTTTGCAATAAGATTACGCTGACTCTGTATTGTCGGCATAAATGATCTCGGCCAAGTAGGTGTATATTTAATAAACGGTCTTGAGAACGGGATTCCCGATGCATTTGCATAGCCTACTGCGTGAGCAATGCCCGAATCGGGTACACCTGCAACGATATCGGGCTTTACGGAATCTCTTTCAGCCATTTTTGCACCGCAGTTGTAACGCATTTGCTCAACACTTGTACCCTCATATGAGCTTGCAGGATAGCCGTAGTAAACCCACAGAAAAGTACAGATTTTCATTTTATCACCGGGCTTTTTGAGTGTAATGCAGTTTTGGTCTGTAATTACCGTAATTTCACCCGGTCCGAGTTCTTTATAATCATTGTAGCCGAGGTTTTTGTATGAGAAACATTCAAACGCCACACAAAATGCGTCCTCTTTTTTACCGATAACAACAGGAGTTCTGCCGTACTTATCTCTTGCGCAATAGATGCCGTTTTTATTCATCAACAGGAGCGAAACAGAGCCGTCAACTTTTTCAAGAGCATAGCTTATGCCGTCAACAAGGTTTTCTTTTTGATTGATTAGAGTTGCAATAAGCTCGGTTGCGTTGATTTCACCGCCGCTCATTTCAAGAAAATGTGAACCGCCTTTTTCAAAGATTTCCTCAACAAGTTCATCTGTATTATTGATTTTGCTTACGGTGGTAATCGCATATGTACCGTGATGTGAACGAACAATAAGAGGCTGCGGTTCGTAGTCGGAAATACAGCCGATACCGAATTTGCCTTTCATACTCTGCATATCTTTATCAAATTTAGTTCTGAAAGGTGCATTTTCAATATTGTGGATTGATCTGTCAAATCCTTTTTCTTTGTCATAAACAACCATACCGCCTCTTCTTGTGCCAAGGTGTGAATGATAGTCAATTCCAAAGTATAAGTCGAATACGCAGTCCTGTTTTGCTGCAACACCCATAAATCCGCCCATGTTTTTTCTCCTTTAACCTTTTTAATTCTGAATTAAAAGTATTTACAGTTTGCCGTTTTAGATTATAAATACTGTTTGATTAAAATCAGACACACCAAAATTATAATATTATTTTCGGATTATGTCTATACTTTTGTCGAAAAATTTTGAATTACAGCACAAAAAAACAGCAGAAAATTTATCTGCTGTTTAGGTTTATTCGATAAGTCCGTACTTAACTTTAATTCTGTCAAGCTTTTCAAGCATAGGTTCTGCTCCGAAAAACAGAAATATAACAGTCGAAACTGCGTGAACAATGTCCATCGGAAAGCCCTGAACATAAAAGGTTATGAGCATATTTAGATTAAATGCGGAATGTGATGTGAGTGCCGAATAAAGGTTCATAAGTCCGCCGTAAATTACCATTGTAGCAATGAAACCGTATATACAGAGCGAAGTCCTTGTTCTGCCCAAAAGACCTTTCTTAAAGAGAATACCGCCAATGAAGCCTATTATTCCTGCCGCAAACATTTGCCACGGCGTCCAAGGTCCTTGACCGAACATAAGATTTGAAACAAGCATACTTACAGCACCGACAAGAAATCCCGATTCACCGCCGAATGCTACTCCAGAAATTATCACAATTGCCACAACGGGCTTGAACTGAGGCAACATTGTAAATGCAAGTCGTCCTGCAACTGCTATTGCACATAGAACGGAAATTATGACAAGTTCTCTCGCTTTTGGGTGCCTGCCTTCAAAAACGAGAAAAAACGGAATCATACACTCAATCATAACAAGGAGTGAAATAAAAAGATATTTCTGATCCTGAAGATATGTCATTCCAACAAAAATTGTAACAGGAATTGCAAGCAAAACCATAATTGCCATACTGACGGTTCTTTTACTCAGTTTTGAACTTTTTCTCGGCAGGTCAATCGGTCGTTTTGATTTTGTTCCGAAAGCAATCATAAGCAACACAACAGATACTCCGATTATTCCCCAGTTGAACCAGGTAGGCAAAGTTTTGGCTGAAAAATTCGGAATATATTCCAGATTTACAATCAGACCGAGTATGAACAGTACTGCACCAAAAAATCCGAAGATTTTTTTAAATACAGAAAGCTTTTTGTTTTCAGCTTTGTTTTTTTTTGGGGGGATATTTTCGGTGTCGTTTTTAAAAAGGTCAATATCAGGTGTGTTTCTGTTAATTTGAACATCTCTGTTTTTACCTGTGCAGGCATATATGACATCATTCGATGACACTGCGTTATCTATTATGCCTTTTGACATTCGGCTTGCAGAGGTGGAATAAAAGCTGTTTGACGAAAAGAAGTTTCTCGGTGTACCTTCCGACACAACTTCACCGTTAAAAAACATCAGACAGCGGCTTGGATATACAGCACAGAACTCTACATCATGACTTACCATGAGAACGGTTATGCCGACTTCATTGAGGTCGTATATAATCTGAGCAAACTCAATCTTGAATTCGGCATCAAGTCCCTTTGTAGGTTCATCAAGCAAAAGAATTTGAGGTCTTATGAGAAGAATTTTTGCAAGAGCCGCTCTCTGCTGTTCACCGCCGGATAAATCATAAGGATGGCGATTGCAGAGACTTTCAAGTCTGCACAGCTTTACCGCTGCGGTAACCCGTCTTTCTTTTTCCTCCTTGCTGATTTTTCTGCCGTCAAATACTTCGTATAAATCTTCAAGTACAGTTTTTTTCAAAAATAGTGTCTGAGGATTTTGGGGTAATACTGCTACGAGCGTGTCAAAAGAATTTTTGTTAAGCGGAGAGATTTCAACTTTGCCTCTGTATGGCTTGTTAAGTGAACAGATAATTGACAAAGCGGTTGATTTTCCCATTCCGTTACCGCCGAGTATAGCCGCAAATTCCCCCTGATATATTTTTAGTGAAAGACCTTTTAGTACATCTGCACCCGACTTTTCGTACCTGAACCAAATATCATTAAGACTTACTGCTTCTTTATCAGAATGTTTCTGAATGTTTTCGGGCATGAGCTCATACATTTTATGATTTTGGGCATATTCCGAAAGCCACTTTTTGCCGCTTGAAACAGTTACGGGACAGTCGGTATTGTCATTTTCTGTAACTGCCTGCCATATCTGCATCGGAGCAGGCATAGAAAGAAATGTTTTACTGTTTTTTTCTTTAAGAATTTTTCCGACCTTTTGAGGAGAGTCAAAAGCTGAAATTCCGTTGTTTTCGATGACAAGCACCCTGTCTGAAAGCGGAAGCACCTCATCAAGTCTGTGTTCCGTTATTATCACCGTTGTCCCCAGTTCGTGATTTATGCGTGAAACGCAGTGCAAAAATTCGCTTGCCGCAATCGGATCGAGTTGGCTTGTCGGTTCATCCAAAATGAGAACGGACGGTTGCATTGCCATAATTGAAGCAAGGTTTAAAATTTGCTTTTGTCCGCCCGAAAGTTCGAGAACACTTTTTTCAAAATAATTTTGGATTCCGAAAAATGAAGCTGTTTCGGCAACTCTTTTTCGGATTGTATTGTTGTCATAACCAAGACTTTCAAGTCCGAAAGCAAGTTCGTGCCATACCTTATCGGTAACAATCTGATTTTCAGGTGATTGCATAACAAAACCGATTTTACTGCTTTGCTCCCTGTGAGAAAGGTCTGATATAGGTTTTTCTTCAAAGAATATTTCTCCCGAAAGAACACCGTGCGGTGAAAGATCGGGTTTCAGATGTCTGAGAAGTGTGCTTTTTCCGCAGCCTGACGGACCGCAGACCGTGATAAACTCGCCCTCATTTACGCTGAAAGTAATATCTTTAAGTACATCAATACCGGTTTCGGGGTATCGAAAACTCAGATTTTTGATTGCATATGTTTCCATTTTATCCCCTCTCCTATATTTACCGATAGCGGAATCAACATTAAAAATGTGTAGAATATATAAAAAATAATACTTTGCACCGTAAACAAATCGCCCTTGATTGACGGATAGTATCTGAATTTTATTGCGTTTGTAAAAAGCAAAATCATAAGTACCAATCCGGTAAAAAGGATTGTGCAAAGCATAAATGCGTCTCTTTTGTCAAATTTATAAAGTGAATAGGATGTTCTGCCTTTAAGACCGTGACCTCTGCTTTTCATTGAATCGGCTGTTTCAATTGCGTTTTCAAGTGACCATGTTATCATAATCGAAAGAATTTTTACAGCATTTCTTATTCTTTGAAACAATGTTCCCTCGTTTATATCTCTCCCGATTGTGTGTTGTGCATTACGCACAAGCTTCATTTGTGCCGAAAACCTTGGAACAAAACGCAATGCCATTGAAATCACCAGACTCAATGACGGCATTATTCTGCCAAACAGGAAAACTACCTTGTCGGAAGTGATTACTGCATTGAATGAAGAAAACCATAAAACTGTTGACGAAAGCAAAAATGCACTTGCAATACCGTAAACGATTGATTCGAGGGTTAGTGGGTTATCCCACGGAAAATATGTGAGTATAGTCATTCCTTCATGATTAAAAACAGGATTTATGAGAACTATCAAGAGTATCATAGGTAAAAGAAAAACAAGTGACAATCTCACAGCTTTTTTGCCGTTAAGGTATAAAGCGGTTACAAGCGCACATAAAAAACTGACAGCAAGACAAACAGGGTTCATGATAAACATCGTGAACCCTATTGTAAGTGCAAAAAATATGAAATTGATAAAGGGGTGCATATTTGAAAAAGTATCCTTCATCATTATTCTCCTGTTGCGTATCCTCCGCCGACATCATAGCCTAAGTTACAAGTGTAGCACCAGACCACATCGTCGCCGTTTTTTAGCTCATACCGTGAACAGCCGTAGTTTGGAAACCATTCGTTGACCTTGTACATCCAGCCCGAAAGAGAACCGCAGTCAAATTCGTAGAGGTTGTTAATTCCTTCAATATAAGCGGAATTATACATAGGAGTCCAGCTCGATTCCATATGAATATTGTTATCCATACAAACCCTTTTAAGAACATCAAAAACTGATTCGCCCTCTTTGAATTGAATCTTCTGTTTTTTGAAGATTATACCGTCCTTTGGAACGAGTTCTATTTTTTCAGGATCAAGGTCATCCATATTGTTAAGAATTGTTGAACAGGTTATTGTAAAGGTACAATAAAGGTTTGTATCCTTTGTTTCCTGCTCCTGCGGCTCAACCGGCTTTGGTTTTCCCGACGGCACGGGATCGGTTTTGTACTTATCCTGTGTCGTAGGCTGAACATCATTCTTTTTGTTCGGTTTTGAAAAACTGTTTGATGAAGAAGACGGCTTTTTCTTATCCGAAGAACTGTTGCTTGAACTCTGCTCGGATTTCTGACTTTTTTCAACAGCTGAACTGTTACTGTTCTGCGAATTATCCTTACTGTTCTTTTTGTCTTCGGAATTTTTATTGTCTTTTTTATCCTTTTTATCTTTGTTGTCTTTGTTCGATTTTGTAGAATCGGTGGGGCTTTGAGTGATTTTCTCTGTTGCAGACACAGAAGTTTTTTCTGTGTCTGCATTTGTTGTCGATATTGAGGAAGCTGTTGACGCTGTCTGAACTTTACTGTCAGAAAGGTTGCCGCCTGCAAAAAAAGTTGCAGTAAGTGCGGCAATACAAACGCAAACAGCAATTAAGAGTACTTGATTTTTTTTAACAAATTTTTTCAGCTTTTCCATATTCACAATTAAGCTAATCAAGCATTTACAACAATTTTCTGAATAAGTGTTGCGTCAACTATATTGATAACGCCGTCACCGTTTACATCAGCTTTTATGTTAGAAACCTTTGAAAGTATCTCCAGACTGAGAACTGCCTTCTGAACAAGTGTTGCATCAACAACCGAAACTGTACCGTCAAGGTTAACATCGCCTACGGTATAATTTTCTGCAAGTCGGTCTGTCATATCATAGAGTGAAGTTTTGCCGTTTACAAGACGGTCAAATGAAACAAAAGCATAGAAACCCTGTTCGGTTGCCATCTGATTGTATGTTGTATCTGTATGACCGAATCCGTTTTCAGCGGAGAAATTCATCATAGCGTCAATGAGTGTGTTGCCGTTTTTGATGAATCTTTCATCATTTGTAGGATCAATTCCAAGGCTTGTAAGTGCAACGAGTACCTGTGCACAGCTTTCGCTGTTTACAGAACCCCATGATGCAAATCCACCGTTTTCATTCTGTGCGTTTGACATTACTGTGAGTGCTTTATCAATTGCTTCTTTAACATCGCTGTTTGATGAATAGTAAGGAGCAAGTGCCTGAATTGCCATACCTGTCATATCAGGATCTGCAGTTTTACCGAAGAATGTCCAGCCACCGTTTGCTACCTGTGCATCAAGAATTGTCTGTACGAGCTTTTCTCTTGTTGTGGGATTTGCGGCGTCAGTCTGCGGAATTTCATAATCGCCCGTATCAAGTGCAATGAGTGCAAAGACAGGACCGTTGATACCCTGCTTCTTAACATAATCCATATCTGCAAGCGGTTCAAGAAGGTTATATGATGCAACATCCGTAACATCCTTACCGATTGCCGTAAGGGCAAGAATTACTCTTGAATTGTCTGTTGATTTAGTATTGTGAAGCTTTGCAGAACCCTTTTCTTCAACATACTTAACTGCATTCTGATAGTAACTGTCTGCAATTTCGTCTGTGATTTTACCTGCTCTTGCAAGACCGAGGACTGTCCACTCGCCGCCTACCGAAGAAACTGTGGGGGCATCCTGTGATGCGAGATATTTTGCAACCTCGTCAATCTTGTTTGAAACTGTGTCAGCTGCGGAAGGAGCATATTTCACTGTGAATGTATATACAGTACCGCCTTCACTTGTGTTCATTGACGGCCATGCAGTATCACCGCAACCTATGATAATTTTGTCACCGTCAGAAACATTAACCGTCTGACTTCTCTTGTAAAACGCACTGTCGTCAGAAGGAAGATATTCATTCTTATATTTTCTTGTCTGGAAGTTTTTGTTAGTTGCAGTAGGAACTACATTTACATCAGCTGACGGTGTGCCGATTGTGAGTGTGTAGTCTGTTACAGACGGATCAAATTCGCCTGTAAGCTCGGCACCTGTGATTTCAACCGATTTAACAGTTGTATCGTTATTTGCCCATGTACCGCCGATATCCTCGCCGTAACCGTTTGAAGTATACATAATAGCGATTTCGTCACCGCTCTCAAGGTTGCCGCTTGCAACGGTAATATCAGCGAAACCGTAGTTTGTAAACCAATCGTTGAGTGTTCCCATCCAACCGCTCATTGTACCGCCGTCAGATGCAGCAAGACCGTTTATTGATGAGAAGTAATTGCTCTCAGCACCCTCCTGTGTGTAGCCGTGATTGTTGAGTGCGTCAACAACCGCTGACATCATAGTGGAGTCATTATCAATGCTTACCCACTCGTCAACGAGAACACCGTCCCACGGAGCACCGTTTTCTACTGAGTATGTATCATTTCTGACAATTACTCTTACTTTTCCGTCTTCAACTGCGCTTACTGAAAGTGAAACCGTCATAAGTGACGAAATCATCATTACAGAAAGTACAATTGAGAGGATTTTTTTAAAAGATTTGTTCATAGTGTTTTCCTCCATATTGTATTGTGTATATCGAAAGGCAAAATAAAAAAGCCCTCCGTTTTTGGAAGGCACAACAAACAAAACCATACAGGCCAAAAGTCTGTATAGATATGGTCGGCTGCACCTCTTCCCTGTCCAAGATTTGCAAAATCCGAGGCATACGGACAGCGACCTGACTTATGGCAATGCCAAATACAGTAATGACTGTTGCTTCGGATTCTCACCGAATTCTCTGTTATCTACTCTGCAAGATGCATTTTGAACCGTAAACCCATATTAAGTTATATACATTTGAAATCTGCATTTAATTATAACACCTGTTTATAGTCGTGTCAATTCCTTAAAATTTTTCTGATATCAGAGTTTATTCAGGTACGATATAAGTTTAGTTTATGGCCGGCTTTTTGTGTAACTCAGTTGTATGAATTGAATATCCTGTTAATAAAAAGTTGAAATTGGTGAATCAGATGAAAGAAAAATGTTCGCTTGACAAGTTACCGCTTGGAGTTACGGGGATTGTCTATCGTGTGTACTGTAATGAAAATATCAAAAACAGAATATTTGATTTTGGTATTATGGAGAACAGTCCTGTTATTCCCTTATTTACAAGTCCGTTCGGTGATCCGTCTGCGTATCTTGTTAAAAATGCCGTTGTGGCGCTGAGAAATAACGATTGCAAAGATATCATTGTTACTCCTGAATAAAAGGAGGCTTTTTATTGTTTTCTACGGATAAATCATCTTTTAATAAAAAGGATGTCTCGGATTGCGATTACAAAATTTCACTTACCGGTAATCCTAATGTCGGCAAGAGTACAATTTTCAATGAGCTGACAGGATTAAGACAGCACACGGGAAACTGGACGGGTAAAACAGTTGAGTTTGCCAGAGGTTGTTGCAAAATCAAAGACGCAAGATTTTGTATTACGGACTTACCCGGATGCTATTCCCTGCTTTCATTTTCGGGCGAAGAGGCGGTAACAAGGGAGTGTCTTGTACAAAATCAAAATGACTGTGTTGTAATAGTTGTTGACTGCGGAGTTATTGAAAGAAATCTTTCGTTTGCATTGCAGGTATTATCTGTCACAAAGAATGCTGTTCTTTGTCTTAATCTTTGTGATGAGGCTGAAAAGAACGGCATAAAAATCGACTGCGACGAGTTATCGCTTAACCTCGGAATACCTGTTGTAAAAACCTGTGCAACAGACAAAAAAGGTCTGGATGAATTAAAAGAAGCAATCTATGATGTATGCAGTGGAAAGACAAAATGTTTTAGGGTAAAAAGAAATTTTGAAGGTGTTGATATACTATCCGAAAAAAACTACAAACAGAATATTGAAAAGCTTTCGCAGACCGGCAGCAAAATTTCAAATGACTGTGTAAAATATGAAAAATCAGAGTTAAATGCTTGTACAAGAAAGCTTGATAAAATACTTACAAGCAAAACCGCAGGAATACCGATTATGCTTGCGATGCTTGGCATATTGTTCTGGATAACGGTTGTCGGTGCAAATTATCCGAGCGAATGGTTAAGCAGTTTGTTCGGTTTTATAAAAGAGAAACTGTATATTCTCTTTGATTTTTTACACGCTCCCGATGTTGTAACGGGACTTTTGATTGACGGAGTTTATACAACTCTGTCATGGGTGGTATCTGTAATGCTACCGCCTATGGCTATATTCTTTCCGCTATTTTCGCTTGTTGAGGATTCGGGATATCTGCCGAGAATTGCATTTAATCTTGACAGGCATTTTTCAAAGTGCGGTGCTCACGGAAAGCAGAGCCTTACAATGGCAATGGGTCTTGGCTGTAATGCCTGTGGAGTTACGGGATGCAGAATTATTGAGTCGCCCAAGGAACGGCTGATTGCAATTCTTACAAATAATTTTATGCCGTGTAACGGACGGTTCCCCACAATTATTGCATTACTGCTAATGTTCTTTGCAGGTACGGCATTTACGTTGAGCAGTTCGCTTGAGGTAGCGGCATTGTTGATTGGAATAATAGTTTTCTGCGTTTTTATAACACTTGTTATATCTAAGGTGCTTTCAGTCACAATATTGAAAGGTGAACAGTCCGGGTTTGTGCTTGAACTTCCGCCGTACAGAAAACCGCAGATTTTAAAAACTATCATCCGTTCGCTGTTGGACAGAACTTTATTTGTTTTAGGAAGGGCTGTTGCGGTTGCCGCTCCGGCAGGTGCGATAATTTGGATTCTTGCAAATGTGCATATAAGTGATGTTTCACTCTTGAAATATTGTACTGACTTTTTAGATCCGTTCGGCAGATTTATCGGGGTTGACGGTGTTATAATAATGGCATTTATACTTGGATTTCCTGCGAATGAAACCGTTATTCCGATTATAATTATGTCATATATGGCAAGCGGTACTCTTGTTGATTATTCAAGCTACGATCAGCTGTTTCAACTTCTCAGTATGAACGGCTGGACAATTACAACGGCTGTATGCACGATTATTCTTTGCATTCTTCATTATCCGTGTTCAACGACCTGTCTGACAATAAAAAAAGAAACAGGCAGCCTTAAATGGACGCTTGTTTCTATGGCTTTGCCTACTGCAATGGGAATTGTGCTTTGTATGATTACAGCAGGTGTTATGAGATTATTTTAAGTCAATAACTTCAAAATCATCGGGAACAAATATATTTCCGTTAAAAACTGTTCTTGCCTCTGAAGTATATGTTCTTTTGCGTGTTTGAAGTGTTTCGTCCTCGGTGTGATACAGGATAAGATTTTTTGCAAAAAGACTCTCTGCGAGTTTTCCGGCATCAAGTGCTGTGCTGTGGAATTTTTCGTAGGGCTTAAAAATATCTTTTTGACTGTAAAGACAAAAAGCTTCACACATAAGATAATCACAGTTTTGAACAAAATTTCTGCATTTTTCATTGAATGGTTCATCACCGAGACAGGCGAGAACTTTTCCTGACGGAAAAACAGCCTTGAATCCGAATTGCTTTGTTTTGTCTGAAAATATATCAAAGAAAGTGAGTTGGATACTGCCGGCATTTTGTTTTTCACCGTCTTTTACTTCATTGATGAAAATTTTTGTATTGATATTTTTGAGGAATTTCGGTGCAAGTGTGTGGTTGCAAATTGCCGTGATTGAATCAACACATTCATCGTGGCAATAAATATTAAAATTACCGTCATATTTGCCTGAATTCATAAGAGCGCTTATTTGCCTTATTACCCATACGGCGCCTAAAATATGGTCGGTGTGAGAATGAGTGATAAACATTGTCTTTATGCTGTTCCAAGCTACTCCGGATTTCTTAATTGCGGATAAAATTCCGTTTCCGCCACCTGCGTCAACAAGAAGACAGTCGTTTTCGGATTTCAGAAGAAAACAGGTATTATAACAGTCGGTAACCATCGCACTTCCTGTGCCGAGCATAATAATTTTTTCGTTCATACAGCACCTCGAAAATACAGGCAGATACAAGAAAAAATGTATCTGCCTGAAAATTTTACCGTAATTTTATTCTTCCGCTTCTGCAACCTTCATCATAATGGCACATTCCATTCTTTTTCTGAAAAGCTCACAGCCGTATTCGTAAATACCTGTGATTGAGCCTGTTGCATGATAAGCGTTTGCGGCACAACCGCCGCTGCAATAAAGTCTTGCCCAGCAGTCTTTGCAGTCAGGACGGGCGTATGCGTTACAAAGCTTAAATTCGTCCTGAATTTTCGTGTTTGAAACACCGTTAAAGATATCGCCGAGCTTGTACTTTTCATCGCCTACAAATTGATGACAGGGATAGAGGTCGCCCCAAGGTGTTACAGCCATATATTCTGTACCCGAACCGCAACCCGAGATTCTCTTATAAATGCACGGGCCGCCTGTAAGGTCAATCATGTAGTGATAGAAGGTGAGCGGTCTGCCCTCTTTTTCACGCTTGAGCATTTCCTTTGCAAGAATTTCGTACTGTTCAAAAAGAACAGGCAAATCGTCATATGTAAGTGCATATGGGTCATCGGGAGCACATACAACCGGCTCCATTGAAAGCTCTGTAAATCCCAAATCCGCCATATGGAAAATATCGTTTGTGAAGTCTGTGTTATTATGTGTGTAGGTACCTCTTACATAGTAACCCTTGTTGCCTCTTTTTTTGACAAATTCCTGAAATTTCGGAACGATAATATCATAACTGCCTTTGCCGTTTACAGTTTTGCGAAGATGGTCATGCACTTCTTTTCTGCCGTCAAGGCTGAGAACTACGTTATGACATTCTTTGTTAGCAAATTCAATTACATCGTCATCAACAAGCATACCGTTTGTTGTAAGTGTAAAACGGAAGTTTTTGTTGTGTTCCTTTTCAATGCTTCTTGCATAGGCAACAATCTGCTTTACAACATCAAAGTTCATAAGAGGTTCTCCGCCGAAGAAGTCAACCTCAAGATTTACTCTGCTGCCTGAATTTTCAATGAGAAAGTCAATTGCTCTCTTGCCCACTTCAAAGCTCATCAGCGCTCTCTCGCCGTGGTATTTGCCCTGACTAGCAAAGCAGTATTCGCAGTTAAGGTTACAGGTGTGAGCAATGTGCAGACAAAGTGCTTTGATTACTGTGTTTCTCTTTTTAAAGTCAAATGCAAGGTTTTCGTACTTGTCGTCTGTAAAGAGCTTTCCTTGTTCCTCAAGCTCTTTTACATCTTCAATGCAGTCAGAGATTTCTTCTTTTGTAATCTCAGGATTGTCTGCATATTTTGAAAGCATTTCGTCGATTATCTGTTCTTTTGTTGCGTTTTTGTACATTGCAATAACATCATAAGCAAGGTCATCGACTGCGTGTACACTGCCGCTGTAAACATCAAGAACTATGTTGTATCCGTTAAGTTTATACTGATGAATCATAATATCTCCGTTAGACAAAAGGAAAGCCGTTAACCCTTTGGGAAAACGGCGATAATCCTTAATAATCAAATTAAAATAGAATTATTTCTCGCTCATGCACTTTTCGCACTGCTGGTTAGCAACGCCGCAAGATGTCTTACAAGCTGACTGACATGAAGTCTGGCACTCGCCGCAACCGCCTGTCTTAACGCTCTTCTTAAGGTCACGAGTTTCGATAGTTTTAATTCTCTTCATAATAAATCAAACTCCTTGTTAGATTTTGTTAGTTTAATATTATCACACAGTCATTGATTTGTCAATCTTTTTTAACTACGCTTATGTTGTCCGTCATACCGCCTTTTGTTGACATAATCTCAACCTTGCAGGCTGAAAGATATTCAATGTAATTTATAAGTTCCTTGCTTATAATTTCACCGGGTACGATGAGGGGGATTCCGGGTGGATATGCCCAGATATACTCGGCAGAAGTCCTGAATTCCGAATTTTGAAACGGAATAGTTTCTTTGTTGAATTTGTACAACTCGCATGCGTTGAAATTTTTGCCTGTATAGAGATTTTTTAACGGAACACGCTCGGTGTCGGCTTCTTTTAAAAGTTCGCTGTCAATTGAAATCAGAGCATCTGAAAGCATATCAAAGCCTTTTTCAGTGTCACAAACAGATGTCATGGCAATTACATAGTCCGAATATGCCATTTCGGTTTCAATCTGATAATTATTTCGCAGTATTTCGGCAAGCTTTGTTCCCGAAATATTTGCGTTCGCTGTTGAAATTACAATTTTGCCGATATCATAATCAAAATCAGTATCGCTTTTATTATAAATTTTCAGATATTTTAGATTTTTAAGTTTTTCTCTGACCGTTTTAAGATTGCAACAATATTCCTTGAATTTATCTTTGCTGTTTTCGCAGAAATCAAGACATTTTTCGATTGAACTCATTAAAATATATGACGGACTGCTTGTTTCAAATACAGCTAAATTTTCAGCAAGAATTTCAGAAAGCTCGCTGTCATTTGTTATAAGCAATGCAGTTTGAGTTAATGACGGCAAAGTTTTGTGCAGACTCAATACTGCTGCGTCTGCACCGCAGTTAAGTGCTTCATCGGGAAAATTGTCCGAAAACGGAAAATGCGCTCCGTGAGCTTCGTCAACAAGTAATTTTGCTCCGTGTTTGTGACAGATTTCGGAAATTGACTTTATATCCGAAACAACTCCCTCATATGTAGGCGAAGTTATGATTACAAGTCTGATTTCATCATTGTGTTTTGTAAGTTTATCTTCTATATCGCAAGGTGAAACCGATGTAAGAATATTGTATCTGCTGTCTGTATCGGGAAAAATGTAATCGACATTGAGATTAAACAGTTCTGCTGAATTATATACAGATTTGTGGCAGTTACGAGCCATTAAGATCTTGTCGCCTTGATTTGTCATTGAGCGAATTGCTGAAAGTATTCCGCCTGTTGAACCGTTAATCAGAATGAAAGCATTTTTTGCATTGTAAAGTTTTGCAGCCTTTTTCTGAATTTCGTCAATAACTCCGTTTGGTGAATGGAGATTGTCAAAATCATGAATTTCGGTTATGTCGATATTATACGGTATTATACCCTCTTCTGTAATGTCCGTTCTTTTGTGTCCGGGCATATGAAAAGGATATATGCCGCTTTTTGAATAATTTTTAAGCTTGTCGTACAGCATATATCCTCCGATATTTTAAATATTTAGTTTGTACCGAACTCAGCGAGTTCAAGTCCCTTGTTGTGTTCAAGCGCCCAGTTTATGCTCCAGTAGCTTGTAAAGAGCAAAAGATGATTGCCTTTAAGATCCTGAATTTTCTTAGTATCGGACGCAAGGTCGAGAGTTTTCGGATCAATGTCATCGTTTACAATCCAACGGATAAATTCATATGGGAGTGTTTCCATAATGATATCGCAGTTGTACTCGTTTTGAAGTCTGTATTTAAGAACATCAAACTGAAGTACGCCTACAACGCCAACGATAACTTCCTCCATACCTGCGTCAAGCTCCTGGAAAATCTGAATTGCACCTTCCTGTGCAATCTGACTTGTACCCTTGATGAACTGTTTGCGCTTCATTGTGTCTTTCTGACGGACAAGTGCAAAGTGTTCGGGAGCAAATGTAGGAATTCCCCTGAACTGTACCTTGTGTCCCGGTGAACAGATTGTGTCACCGATTGAGAAAATGCCCGGATCAAACACACCGATGATGTCGCCCGCATATGCCTCGTCAACAATTTCTCTTTCCTGAGCCATAATCTGCTGTGGCTGTGAAAGACGCATTTTTTTGTTGCCCTGAACATGGAACACTTCCATATTTTTTTCAAACTTGCCGCTGCAGATGCGCATAAATGCAACTCTGTCACGGTGAGCCTTATTCATGTTTGCCTGAATTTTGAAAACAAATGCAGAGAAAAAGTCTGACATAGGCTCAACCTTTTCATTAACTGTTTCTCTTGGCAGAGGTGGAGTTGTGAGCTGTAAGAACTGTTCAAGGAATGGTTCAACACCAAAGTTTGTAAGAGCCGAACCGAAGAATACAGGAGTAAGCTGACCGTTGCGGACTGCTTCAAGGTCAAATTCATCGCCTGCACCGTCAAGAAGTTCTATTTCATCAAATAAATCCTGCTTATGATAGTAGCCTATTGTATCTTCAAGGGCAGGATCGTCAAGCGTAAGTTCTTTCTTTTCAACTTCTTTCTGACCGTTATTAGCGGTGAAAGCAAGGATTTTCTTAGAATTTCTGTCATACACACCCTTGAATTCTTTACCTGAACCGATTGGCCAGTTTACGGGATAGGTGTGAATTCCGAGAACATTTTCAATGTCTTCAAGAAGGTCAAAAGAATTTTTTGCATCTCTGTCCATCTTGTTGATGAATGTAATAATAGGAATATTACGCATTACACAGACCTTGAAAAGTTTGATAGTCTGTTTCTCAACACCCTTTGAACCGTCAATTACCATTACGGCAGAGTCTGCCGCCATAAGTGTACGGTAGGTATCTTCCGAGAAATCCTCATGTCCCGGTGTATCGAGAATATTTATGCAATAACCGTTATATTTAAACTGCAAAACCGATGATGTAACGGAAATACCACGCTGTTTTTCAATTTCCATCCAGTCGGACACAGCATGCTTTGCGGTTCTTTTGCCTTTTACCGAACCTGCAAGGTTAATTGCTCCGCCGTAGAGCAAGAGCTTTTCCGTAAGTGTTGTTTTACCCGCATCAGGATGCGAAATAATCGCAAAGGTTCTGCGCTTGCTGATTTCTTCTTTAAATGAACTCATATCTTTCTTCCCTTCGGAGGTTAAGTATATCCACAATTTTATATTTTACTATTTTTGGATGGTATATGTCAATAAAGAATGAAGAAAATGTGAGAAAAATAATTGCTACAAAAACTTGACAAATTTGTAAATATATTGTAATATATTGGTACAGAAGGACTTAATGTGATTTTTCCTATTTTTTCATATACCTTCCAAATCGAGGCAGAAACTTGTGTTTCTGCCTCAAAATCATTTATGAGGTTTTTATGAGTAATTCTATCGGTCTTTACATTCACATACCATTTTGTAAGCACAAATGTCCGTATTGCGATTTTTTCAGCGGCAATGCAGATGAAAATGCTTTTGATAATTATGTGATTGAATTAAAAGATAAAATAAAATACTGGTCTGAAAAAGCCAAAAGAGATGTTGCAACCGTATATTTCGGCGGCGGTACGCCGAGTATTTTGGGTGCAGACAGACTTTGTGATATTCTTGATTTTATCAAGTTTAATTTTAATATTCAAAATAATGCCGAGATTACAGTTGAAGTCAATCCCGACTCCGCCAAAACTATTGATTTTGAAAAAATGTATGCCTGCGGATTTAATCGCATTTCAATGGGTATGCAGACTGCTGTTGAAGATGAATTAAGGCTGCTTGGGAGAATTCACAGCATAGATGATGCAAAGATTTCTGTTGAAAGGGCTAAAAGTGCGGGATTTAATAATATTTCACTTGATTTGATGATGGGAATTCCTAATCAGACAATTGAAAGCCTTGAAAAATCAATCAGTTTCTGTGCCGATTGCAAAGTTACTCATATTTCATCATACATTTTGAAAATCGAGGAGAATACTCCGTTTTATAAGGTGCAAAATAAACTTAAGCTTGTCGATGATGATATGCAGGCCGAAATGTATCTGAAAGCTGTTGAAATGCTTGATTCTCTCGGATACAAGCAATATGAAATTTCTAATTTTGCAAAACAGGGTTATGAAAGCCGACATAATACCAATTACTGGAGATGCGGTGAATATATCGGCATAGGTCCGTCTGCACACTCATTTTTTGAGGGCAAAAGGTTCTTTTATTCGAGAAGCATGGACGATTTTAATAACAATAAGCTGTCTTTTGAAGGTACGGGCGGAGATGAGGAGGAATTTATTATGCTCTCACTCAGGTTAAAAAGCGGTCTTAATTATTATGAATTTGAGGAAAAATTCGGATACACCCTCCCCTCTTACATTATCAAAAAAGCTAAAGAGTATGAAAAATACGGCTATACAAATGTTACGGACAAGTCAATAAGCTTTACACCGAAAGGTTTTCTTGTTTCAAATTCAATAATCAGTGAACTGATATAAAAAACGCTCCGAGAATAAATTCGGAGCGTTAATTTTATGTTATGAATTTGTATGTCAGATTAATACAATGAAGAGTATGAACCGCCGCCGATAAGCGATGTAAGAACACTTGTTGCAAATGTACTTGTGTTAAATGACCACATAGTAAGTTTTGCGCCGATGAAGAATACAATCATAAATGCAACGGCAACGATGAGTGTAAGAATTAAAGTGAATAATGCAGAGTTCTTTTCTTCGGGAACATTAGCTTTTACCTGATTTACAAGTGAAATAACAAGGTAAAGCATAACGATTATGAAGAAGAACAGGAACATATATACGCTGATTAATGCGCAAAGACCTGCCAAAATCCAACCGATTGATGCCGGAATAGATTCAATTGAAAATGTGATGAATGAATCAATAAATGCTTTGGCTGTGTTTTCTTCGGTTTTGTATTTCTTTACATATGCAAAGAGAATAACAGAATATAAGCCGCCGATAAGGACAGTAGTAACAAGACTTACAAGAAGTGTTTTCGGAAAATCAAGTGCGCTCATAGAAAGCATAAGAAACATATTGCCAAGAATGAGTGCAATAAAGAAAATTGCCGAGAAAAGAGCGCCGAGAATGATGTCTTTTTCAGCCTTTGCTGTTTTGATAACAGTTTTGGAATCCTTAAAGAATGAAGTGAACACAACAGGAATGTTCTTTAAAGCCTTAACAAAAGCATTTTCACCAATGGGTGCTGTGTTGTTTACGGCATAAGGCGACTGCTGTGTCTGTGGGCTTTGCGGCTGTGCATACTGTTGCTGAACAGGGTTCTGATACTGTGGCTGTTGTGGCTGAACAGGCTGCTGATACTGAGGCTGTGGCGGCTGTGCATTTGCCTGCTGAGCCTGTGCTTGAGCGGCTCTTGACTTTTCGCAGTTGCAAACAGCATTGTCTTCAAGCTGTGCTCCGCAATATTTACAGAATTTCATGGTGATTCCTCCAAGATAAAATAATATGTAACAGGTCTTATAGCTACCTGTTGTTTGTTTATTGAGAAGTGATAACATCAACGCTCACATTATATCACAAATTACAGCAATAATTCAATATTTCTTACAATTTTTTAATTTTTTACACTACAGAAAATTATATGTTAAAATAATGAAATGATGTACACATAGCAAATAATGACAATAAAACAGCGGCAAAAACTAATATTTAAAGCTTTTGCCGCTGTGGTTTAGTAATAATACCTTATAAATTTTATATTGTAGTAATCACAGGTTGTGATGTCGTTGGTGTCAATCTCATTTATAAGAATATAATCCTGAGCAACGCCTAAAAGATAGCCTGTTTTCTGAACAATTGTGTTTGCTCCCATGAGAAAATCAACGGTGATTCGTCTTCCGATTTGTGTTCGCATAAAACCGTTGTGATATCTCAGATTTTCGGCTGTTACAGGAAACGGATATTGATAATCACTCATCGACATTCCGATATTCTGCCTTATCGGCGTTGCAACGGTGGCACCGGGGCTCGCCGTTGTAGCAGGGGTTGCAGGCAAAACAGGTATAGATGTATCTATTTTTTTTAAGTCCTTAATGAACGGTATATTTTGAAGACTTCCGTTGTATTTATTTATATTTTCAGGTTGTTCTTCTGATGTACTTCCGCCCTCTTCATATGCTATTTCTGCCTGTTCAAGCGAGGGATTGTCATTTGATTTTTGAACTTCTTTTGTCTTATCGGGGTGTGCAACAGACGGTGCACCCGGATTATGTCGCATAATTTCGTCAATCGCAGGAATATAACATCCGATATCCGCTGTGTTTGATGGACATGAATTGTTGAGGCAGGCTTTGTTTTTGTCAAGTCCGTAATGATGTTCGGGATTAATCTGATTTGCCGTAGGAGTTGTATTAACTGCCATATTTGAAGAATTATCCATTAAGCTATGCTCCTTTATGTTTTGGAATAAGCCTCGGTAGGCGAATAAAAGCAATGATCCCCTACCCTGTTGTAAATTACTCCGTTGTTTGACGGAAAAAATGTTGGGCAGGTATCTGAAAATGGATTAAAATAGAAAATTGAATTTCCGACAGATGAATCGGTATTGCCCGCCAATGCCCAATCGGCAATGTTATAGTGAATTTCGTCAGGGCGTATATTGTAAACATTCTGAGGATTATATTGTCCTCCGACAGTTGTTTTAAGACAGGTAAATTGATTTGGTTGTTCCATTATGGCACGGAAATCTCCGCCCTTGCTGACTCTTGCAAATTCCCCGTTTGGAACACGGGTTCGGTTTACAATTACCGATGCAACGGCACGCATTCCGTTTTCACCTTCCCCACCTGCCTCACATTTTAAAAGCCTTGCAAGCAATTCTCTTGTACTCAATGCCACCTTTTTTCACCAACCGTTATTTTATTCAATGATATTTTATGCATAAAATAACTTGTTGTTACAAAGAAAAAGCTTGCGATAAATGTGTTATTCACGCAGACAGAAAATTCTGTTTTATAGTAGCAAATCAAGACGGTGTTCGATAATCTTTTGAGATGCCAACTACAACATTTATTCAGATTAGCTGTTGCTGTCTACCGCTTTGCTTGCTTTTGCAAGGCTATTTTGCCAATCACCGAACCATCTGATAAATTGTTTGCTTTGAGTAATATTATTGATTTTTTTATTGACATTATCATCAATAGTGCGTATAATGACGTTAGAACTCAAGTTATTAAGCGTCCTGGGTAATTGGTACCCTGACCGCTTAAATATACTTTGAGTTCTTTTTTGTCTAAATAATAAAATCCTATGAATATTTCAGTGTATCGTGTATTACACCGGCTTTTTCGTCTGTAAAATCATAATCTTCATCAATAGAAAATTTTTCGTTGACAATGTTGTTGCTACGGTGTATAATCTTATCAAAGCCAAGTTTATAAAAGCCATGGGGCAATTGTAGCCCCATCTGCTGATATAGACTTTGGCTTTTTCTTTTGTCTATCATACTGTCATCAATCTCAAAATGCCATTTACCGTCATATCCTTTAAACCAACCAGTCGTTTTTCTGATATCTTCGCTTGAGTCCCCGTTTTCTTCCATGAGTTTGGCTCTGTCAAATAATGATAAGTCTGCATTTTTAGAATGTTCACCGGCAAAACTATATTTTATTTTCTCATCGTTCTGAACTTCTGCCTACTCGGTAATATTTTTCCTTGCGGTGTCTGCCGCTTTTGAAAATCTTTCGTTGACATTCTTACTGTTTTGAGATATCACATTGGTGGTAGACGCATTTAATCTACTGTCCTCAGAATTTGTTTTTTTGTTGGGCGGTACTTGCGTCTGCCTTTTTTATTGTGAATGAAGTTGATTTTAGGTTAATAAGATCGTACAACAACATGTTGTTTCCGCCGGTAAAACCTATTATAACCTCAGCACTATATTGATTATTCCAGATTTTCATAAGTACATTACCTCTGGCAAATTGTTTGATATTATCCTTTCTTGGATGATTTAAAGCTTCGTTTATATAATTCGTTGAGGAAATAATAATTTCGTCAAGGTTATTAGCGGCTTTTAGTTTATTCGTATACACGGTAGAAGTGGTACTGCAATTATAACAGGATTTTTAGATTATACTTATCAATAAATACAGGGTGTGAAAATAATTAGCCACTTATAAATATCATATACTCGATACTCGAATTTTTCAGATTACCCCCGACTATTGATATTGAGCAAAAAAACACCGTAATTCTAACAGAACTACGGTGTTTTTTATGTGAAGACAGGACAATAGAGATGTTTTTGCGTTTTCGCTGTCTTGATTTGAACACTCGTCACAATCATTCTACATCACTCCGTTTCTGTTTTCAAGGCTGCTTACAGAACCATTTCAATTTCCGTGCTGCCGATAAAGACCACCTTGATTTTCTCTTTTGATTCCACCACTACGCATTCAATAATCTGTCGGACGAGCGTATCGTCATATTCCATCGGGTGATTGTTGCATACCCGCAAGACCCGGATGCGCTCGTCCGATTCGGAATCGGATATTATCTGGATTATTATAACAACCGCGGGATCAGGCATAAATTGAATGGCCTGATACCTGCCCAACACAGATCTCAAGCCATTCTTGCTGCTCAATATTCAATTTGCACAAGGTTTTCAAAAAGCTCTGTCAGGCTTTTTGGTGCCGCTTCGGTTCCCGTGGGCGAGTAAAAGCACTCGCTCTGCTGCAAAAACAGAGTCCTTAAAGCCGCGGAGCCAATTTTTAATATTTTATGCCCAAGGATCTGCCGTTTTTGGGGTACGTACGCCGGTCAGCAGGTACTGCTCCCATAAGAACCATTTTCCGTCGCTTCCGCGTTGACGAAGTTTTATCGGACGCGGGTCATCTGCACCGCCGCACGGTATAAAGAGCTTCATATATCCTTGCTCCTCCGCCGAAACATGATTGCTTTCGACGACTATTGTATATGGCTCGGAAGGAGTGTAGTTATTCTCGGGTGTCGAACCCGCAAAATAAGTAAACGGAAGATAGGTTTTTCCGTCACGGAAACGGTCGTTCAAAAAGGAAATTTCCATTCCGTTCAGCGGACGCGGACCTCTGAGCCAATTAAGCATTTCTGTTCCGATGTTTTTGTCGGCAGCGTATGCACACAGTGCCAGCACGGTGAGAGCGGCGGCTTGGAACGGAGTATCAAGGCTTGCCTCGGGGAGCGCCTGCATTTCGGCAAGGCTTTCGGGCAATGCGGAAAATGTAAATGTTTCCCTTTTGTTACCCGCAGATTGTACGGCAGAAACAACTGCCTGTTGTACTGTGTTTTTTAATTTATCAAAAATTCCCATTGTATCCTCCAATCTGTTTTCCTTCATTACCTTAATTGGCATTGAAGGATTTTAACAAGATTCAGTTTTTTATTTTCCACTTTATGCTATCTTCGTAAAGGGTATAACCGCAATAAGAACAGCATCCGTTTTCATTGGGCAGGAAGTTTGCTCCGCAACTCGGACATTCTTTTTCAGTAAAGAAATCACCGTCAGTCTTTCTTTTTTCCGGATTTCTTGCTCTTTGCAGTGTCAATTTCTTTTTAATTATTTTTGTAAACGGCTTTTGATTTTCGGGAAGGAATGTTTTGGTTCCGTAAATTTCAGCCGTAACCTTTGTTATCTCGTCTGTATTTGCAACCTTTAAAAGCTTGATTGTATCAACGCTGAAATCAAGCATATCCTTGTCGCTTTCATTTTTCAAGAAGTATTCGTTTAAGCAGGCTCTAAGGTAATTCTCTGAGTATCCTACGATTTTCTTCGCAAGGTTGTATTGCTTAACTTTTCCGTAGATAATAGGCGAGACAATCACTCCCAAAGCAAGAATCGCTGCACCGACGCCGGCCGCAAGGGAAATCTCGGTGTCCTCGATTAAATATAAGCACAGAAAGACACATAAGAAAAGTATGGAGCCGGACACAAGAAGCTGTAAAAATCTTTTCAGGTTTGTACTGATAGATTCATAAATCTCAAACGACTCGGTCTGCCAATCGTAAAACTCGTTTTTAATAACGGCGCCGCAGTATTCGCAGGTCACCTGCTGACTGTCAAGCTTGACACTTGCACCGCAGGACGGGCAGGTTATTCTTAACATATCGTTATAATAGCTTTTCTTTTTTTCTTTTTGATCGGCGAGGCGAACGTGTCTTAACTGGAGTATTCTGAGATATGAATTTTTACGGTATATCTCATGCTGAACCGTGTAGTCTTTGGTTGACTCGAAACGCTCCAGTGTGCTGCACTTTAAAACCGATTCACGCCATTCTCTGCCGTCATCGCTCCATGTTTCAAAGTCATTTTTAGGGATGGGAACAACATCCGTAACGTAAATTTTTCGGCAAAGCTTATTTCTGTTAAGTCTGTTGATTTGACTGACGATTTTTTTCGGAATGCCATATCCATTCTTGCCGGAAGAAGGTCTTTATCCGCTTTTCCGAGCGGTATCAGAATTCTTTCAAAGGCATTTCTTATACCTTTTCGGATTTTTGAATTCCGAAGGGGAGTGTCCTTTTTCGCAAGCAATCTTTCAAGCTTGGCCTTTTTTAAA
>ERZ857629.177-NODE-177-length-99972-cov-26.155489_pt1 | contig 99972 bp, 92 predicted proteins | sample MGYA00519700_ERZ857629 | MGnify/ENA primary metagenome ERZ857629 (study PRJEB31778, sample SAMEA3449351) | human gut metagenome | biome: human gut; feature: human-associated habitat; material: faeces | place: United Kingdom | collected 2010/2012 ... | reverse complement strand
GTTAAGACATCGCCCTTTCACGGCGGTAACACGGGTTCGATTCCCGTTGGAGTCACTTCTATGGCGACATAGCCAAGCGGTAAGGCGTGGGTCTGCAACACCCTGATCACCAGTTCAAATCTGGTTGTCGCCTCTCAACTCTCAGAAGGACTTCTGGGAGTTTTTTTATTGTATAGGAAATTTCTTCCCATGAATTACAAAATGCTCTATAAAGATGCGCAATTTGCAGAGAAATAATTTGTGCCATGTACATCGCCCGTATTCAAAGAACTACTAAGCGTCTCTTGGCGCACGCTGACCTATAAAAGAAGTTAGAAATGACGCTTATATGTCATGGAAAACAGCGGGTCAGCGGACTTGACCTATAAGAAAATGATTTCCATATCCTTATAGGTTAAAAGAAATTCCCTTCAACCTATAAACTATAATTTAATGCTGGTATTATGGGTAAAAAAACTGTTTTTATCAGGAATGCGCCCACTTGAAGAAGTTTTGGGGTGAAATTTCACCCATAAGGAGTCGTTGAAGATATGCCTTATAGGTCTGCCCAAGTTGGGAGAGCCAAATTATGACCTATAAGGAGTAGCTTGAGTGTTTCTTATGGGTTGAAATCGGAAATTATGTAAACTAATTGATTATAACCACATCTAAAATGATTTACAGGGGATATTTTAATGGCTGCGAATTGGTTGGACAATATCCCGTTAAGCAAAAAGGATTTTACAGGATAGACTAAAATCTATCTTGCAAAATCCTTTTTTTGTTAGTTATTGCTCTTAACTAAATCATGAACAATATCTTTTATATTGTTGAATTGGGAATCGGTCAACCGGTTTAATTCACTGCAAAGTCTTATGATTTCCTGTGGATGTGAGGACTCAAAGTCAAAGAAATCCATGGGTGTAATCTCCAGATACTCACAAATGTAAAAGAAATTTGCCATAGAGGGTAGTGCCTTGCCGTTTTCAATATTATTGATGTAGCCGGGATTTTGCCCGATAGACAGGCTCATATCTCTTGCAGAAACACCCTTATTTATGCGCAGCTGGGCAAGCCTCTTACTAAAATTCTCTTCATACATGTCTTTTGCCTCCAAGTCAAACCATCTGTTATATTCTACCGAATACATAGTTAAGAATTGACGGATTGAAAATGATGTTCTTGTTGAAATATTAGAAATAAAGTGATATTCTGATAAAAGTAGCGGAAACAAGCTGATTTAAAATGAGAGTGTGGAGGTAGTTATGTTTTGCAACAAATGCGGATTTGAGGTAGAAGACGGGGCTAATTTCTGTCCTATGTGCGGTGTACAGTTTCAACTGAATAGACAAGCAGATACGAAGAAACAAAATAGGAAGAAACAAAAGACGAAGAAACCGGGTAACCGCAAACAGAAGATTTTGATTGCCCTTGCGTGTGTTTGTGCTTTGATACCAATCATTATGCTGATGAACGGCGTGGCATTCCGGATGGGAATGAAACACTATTCAGATGGTGTGTACTACAGATATGATAAAGCAACGGATTCAGCACGTGTTGTCTATAGTGTCTCAAAAAAGAAAAATAAGGTGGAAATATCTCATACAATAAGGGTAGGATTTGAAAAATATCCTGTGACTATTATAGGAAGAGGTGCATTTGCCGGTGAGGGAAAACCGTCCAGTATCATCATACCGAATAGTGTGACGACCCTAGAAGATTGTGCCTTTATGTGGGCCTCTAATTTGACCAGTCTTGTCATACCGGACAGTGTGACCCGGATAGGGAGCCAAGCATTTAACGGATGTAGAGAGCTGACCAGTGTTACGCTACCAGACAGTGTGACGACTATAGAAGAGGATACGTTTAGAGAATGTGGAAAACTGACTAATATCACGATACCCAATAGTGTAACTTCCATTAAAGAGGGAGCATTTTATCAATGTGGAAGTCTGACCAGTATTACGATACCAGAAAGCGTGACTTCTATTGAAGATTATGTGTTTAGTGGATGTAGCAGTCTGACAGACATTACGATACCGGACGGAGTGACTTCCATTGGAGATCAGGCATTTTGCTATTGTCAAAGCCTGACCAGTATCGAGATACCAAATAGTGTGACATCCATTGGGAAAGGGGCGTTTTCTAAATGTACAAGGTTGACAGACATTACAATACCGGACAGTGTGACTTCCATTGGCGATCAGGCATTTTCTTACTGCTCAAGTCTGACCAGTGTTGCAATGCCGGATAGTGTGACTTCTATTGGAGATGATGTATTTGAGTATTGTTCCAGAAATTTAACAATAACAGGTTATGAAGGCTATGAGAGCGCAGAAGGAGCAGAAGACGGGGAAAGATATTCTCCTAATGACTTCGTGGATGAGAACGCATATCGGGAATACCTAGATTTTGGTGATACTTCGGGACTGAAATGAGAATCAGAGACTGGAAAATAAAAGAAAGATACATAGGAGGAGCAGACAATGGCTTTTTTAGATAAGGTGCTGGGCAGAGATGAAAGGGAAAGAGAACTGGAAAAGGAAATCCGCAGTCTGGAGCTGCGAAAGGAATCTGTGTTTGCAGGTATCAATGGCGAGATCGGACGATTACAGAATGAGCGTACCAATGTGCTTTTAGCTGCGGGGACAGCCGCTTATGATACCTGGATTCGGCAAAATACGGCGGCGGACTTAAAAGAGTTCTGGAATAGAATGGGGGAACTGGACAGACAGATCGCAGAACAGGAGAAGAAACGGACGGAAATGGGAATCAAATATGATGAGGAAATCCAGCTGATTCATAACAGCATGGGTGTTATGACCGTGAATCCCCCTGCTCCTGTGGGCACCGGCAAACAATGTCCCTCCTGCGGCACGGCGGTCAGCGATGAAGATGTCTTCTGTCAGGTCTGTGGAGCCAGACTGCAATAACAGGGAGGACATGAAATGTTTTGTAATAAATGTGGGGCACAACTGCCGGATACGGCGGTATTTTGCGGAAAGTGTGGAAATGCAGTACAACATACCTTACCGCCTGGCAGGCAGCCTGTGCCTAAAAAGCCTGTCATAAGCCAAAAGACCCGACAGAGAAAAAAGCCGAAGGCACTGTGGCTGTTGCTTCCTGGTATGGTGTTAATGGTAGTGACTTTTTGTGCCATATTCTTCAAAAAGCCTGCCATTTATGGAACCTGGACGGATGAACAGGAGACGATGGCTTTCACCTTTGAGAAAGACGGTAATCTGCGCATATCCGGAAAGAATAACCTGTTGGGAGCGGATTTGTTCCAGTACACGGATGATAAGAAAGGCACACTCACATTATCCGTGGGAAAAAATATGTTTTATCTGGATGTGCCCTATGAGATCAGCAAAGATAAGCTGGAACTTACCATTTATGACCGGAATCTGACCCTTTATCCCGGTGACAAAAGTATATTGCAGGAAATTGCAGAAAACCCGGAAGAAGTCCAGGATATTGTGGAAAGTGCGGTGGAGGATGCAATGGACACCTTTCAGCATTTCTCTCTGTACGGAACATGGACGGATAGCAGTGGGATGATCTCGTTTACCTTTCAGAAGGATGGAACAATCCGCATAGGAGGACTTTCGGACACTTTGGGAGCAGATTTGTTTACCTACACGGAAGTGGACAGCAACACCCTCCAACTGAAAGCAGATACTGACAACAAGCTGTTGAATCTCATGAGTCTGAATTTAGATTATAAGATTTCCGATGATGTATTGACGGTGAAGATTGCCGGGAGCACTTATCAGTTGATAAAGCAGGAATAGAGAAAAGAATAAAGTGTAGCCACAGTAGTTTTGTGCGAAAGTCGCAGCCGGAAGAAATTGACACCCCCATATCATACAGGCTAAGATAACATTAGAGTATGATTTACAGGGAGGGATATTTTAATGGCTACAAAAGGGAGAAAAGCAATAGGTGTGGCTCTGTGCCTTGTATTGGTATTTACAGTAGCAGTCGTGGCAGAAAGAGCTAGCAAAACCAGAGAGGCTTATGCGGATGTGCTTAGGAATCTTTTGTACAATGGCAGCCTTCCAGATGGAGGAGAGGCAGAATTGCCGATAACTGAGTATACGCAATTTGCCATTTCAGATGTGGATGGTGATGGAAAAGAAGAATTAGTGCTGCTTTATGACCCAGGTGTGGTAGCCGGTGAAGTGGGTTATATCATTGGATATGATAAGGACACTTATATTCAGTTGGAAGAATTTCCTGCGTTTATCTTTTTAGAGAACGGAAATATACGGGCATTATGCTCTCATAATCAGAGTTATGGGGAAATGTGGCCTTACTCTCTTTATCAGTACCTCCCTGAAAAGGACAGCTACGAAAAGGCAGACTTTGTTTCTGCAGAGGATAAAATAACATTGCAGTTAATCGGAATGGAAAGACAATATCCCGATGAAGTGGATACTTCCCAGACAGGAACAGTGTATTATATCGGGGAAGAAGGCTGGGGAACGGAGCCTATGGATGAATCGGACTTTTTGAAGTGGCTGGAAGAAAATCATGGAAATGGAAAAGAACGGGAAACTCCATTTTTGTCACTGACGGAAGAAAATATCAAGGAAATAGAGCGTTAAGCAATAAGAAAAGCGTATGTGTATCAACCAATGAGGAATATACATACGCTTTTTATTGGTATAATAAGTTTTGTATTTGAAAATCAGAAATGTTCAGCAATGAAGTATACTAAAGCTGTGGAAAATGTCACCCAAAAAAATACAAAATTCCATAAACAATCACCGTACTAAAGTCACATCCAGAAGAAATTGACACTCTCCTATCCTGCAAGCTAAGATAACAATATAGAGTAGGTTGGAGGGGAAATAGACAATGAGCAGAAAGAAAACTATCAAAACAGCAATAACATCCATCAGCCTTTTATCACTTACACTCCTGCTGTCTGCCTGTGGCAGTGGGGTAACGGAACAGCCCCAGGAGGATTCTGTTTATCTGGTGGAGAGCCTGGAAGGTCTGCAACTGGAGAAAGAGGAATTTTCCATCGAAAATTATTACATAAGAAACGAGCATGAAAATCTCAACTATTATTATATAGATGCAGAAAATGTTCTCTGGGGAGTGGGAGACAACTCCTACGGTCAGCTTGGCAATGGACAGCAATATCTTCCCGAAAATGGTTATGATGACAGCTACGAGATGACTCCACAGAAAATAGCGGAGAATGTGGTTCATGTGGACTTTGGCGGTTACTTTGCCATCTTTTTGACGGAAAACGGAGATTTATATGGCACGGGTGCAAACTTAAACGGTGTGATGGGGATGGAGGTGCCGGAGCAACAAGACTATTTAATTCAGCCCCAGGAGGTTGTGGCAGCCGAACCAGTGCGTCTGATGGAAGATGTTCAATATGCCCGCGCCGGACAGCGGGGAATTGTGGCACTGAAAGAGGACGGTTCCGTATGGTGGTGGGGAGAAGTCCGGACAACCTCAGCAAAAATTGCGGAAAACACCGTGGGCGTGCGCTATGCAAAGCCGGAAAAGATGCTGGAGGATGCCCGGTATGTCACCTGTGGAGATTTTTGCGCAGCAGCAATTAAAAAAGATGGCACTTTGTGGACATGGGGAAACAATACCTTTGGCAGTTGCGGTGTGGACAGTGGAAATCAGGATTTTATTGAGAAACCGGTCAAGGCACTGGACAACGTGAAAATGGTCTGGATGGACGAGGCACGGTTTGATTCTGTGGAAACCAGGTTTTATGGGGAACCCAGTCCGTACCGTTGTGCGTATGCTTATGTGACCTTCGTAGAGAAAGAAGATGGCAGTCTGGCAGCCTGCGGCGATGAGGTAAAAGGCGAAGGCAGTAAAAGTGAGTCTTATCGCCTGTATGGAGATATTCTCCGGGAGCCCGGCGTGAAAACGGAGGATGGAAAGAACGGTCCGGTTACGGTGGTCTACTCTGATATCTTTCAACCCATACAGTTCCAGGAAAAGGAGCGGAATCCCCAACTTCATTTGAAAGACCTCCCATTTGGAATGTCGGCAGAGGAAGTGACGGAATTTTTAAATACATTAGACGTTACCTACCATCTTGTGGATGGGATATCCGATGGGGAAAACGTTTATAATCTCGTACAGGAGGACAACAATTTTACGTTGTGGTTTGACGGACAGCACCAATTAACGGCGATTTCCTACAATGCCTACGGAACAAGAGACGGAAAAATCCGTATGGGAATGACCAGGGCAGAAGTGGAAACCGTTTTAGGCGAGCCTTTCCATACAGAAGATTCAGCGGATAATTCCGTGTATTCCTCTGCTCTTTATCAGTCTGATAGTATGTATGAGATTGGGTATTTTAAGGAGACAGTTTGCTCTATAAAAGAAAGCAAAAACGTAAAATAATTTTGTACACAGCCCTCAACTGTGCTATACTCTAATCAGTAACAGGTTTTTGCCAGGAAGGAGAGGGGAACATGAGCGGAATCGCACCCATCAGCGGATATACCGATTATTACAGCAGTGCTGTGAAGCGGAACACTAACGGACTCCAGAACTTTGACATACCGGGTCAGAAGGATGACCAGACCAGTGGCGTGATTAAGAATCCGGGCGAGTCCACGGAGAAACTGCCGGGACACCGTTCCTCTCCCGCGGAATGTGAAACCTGCAAGAATATGTACTTTCAGCAGCTTTCAGTTCATATTACTTAATGCTTTATAAAAAAAGATGTTCTTATTGGTTGAATGACCTTAAACCTACAGAATATTCGATAGAGGGCTTAACAGGAGCGTTAGTAAACTATATGAAGGCATCCAGTCAAGCAATGTTAGCACAGTTGAAGATGGGAAATGTCCAGAATGAGTCAATAGTAGCAGCGTGTCGTTCTCTTGCTGAATTGATTATGCATGATAGAAAAACTTATTAACTGAATAAAATATCATTTTGCAAGATTGCGAAAACGGCTTTGAACACTAGGTTCAAAGCCGTTTTGTTTGAAAATTAAAAAAGTTCAACAATGAAGTATAGTAAATCAAGAGATACATTTATCCAAAAAAACATAAGTCCCCACAACACAAAACTGATTGTTGTACATAAAAGATATTTCTTTTTCTGAGTGAGAATTCCTGCTAAGGATAGAAGAAACAGACATAAAATGGTCAACCAATAAAAAGGAATATAAATTGGAACAAAAGCTATTCCATAGATAAGCATTTTCATAAAACTACCTTCATCAATAAGAAATAGCATAACGAAAATAAACATCAATGGAAAAAGAATAAAAAAATTTCTTATATGTTTTTTGGGATACGATAAGCCAGCAGTAAAAACAGTGACCCAAATATAAATTACGAAAAGGATACACAGTGGGTCTTTTAAACATTCAAAGCCAAATTGCAGAGAGTATAACAGTGTATTAGATAAATATACGAATTCTGATTTAAGCATATTCAATTCCCCCTTCTTTTTATAAAAATATTATAGGTCTTTTCTCATTTCCCTGCAACATATTAGTGTATTCCAAAATGATTTTGACAGCAAACGCAATGATTTTGACACTTCGCAAAAAATCCCTATTTTTTATGACAAAATAATACAGTACAAGTTTTTGAGCCTTGTTTACATTTGAAGGAAATCTCCCTTTTTACCTCTTGAGGAGGAAAAATGTATGGGAGAACTATCAAAAACACTAGCAGAAATAAAAGAGGATAAAGGGAAATTCTACTTAATTTTGGACAGGTTCAAGCCAGTAATAAAGAAGTATACCAATTTGCTTTATAAAGATGAGAACAGGAATGTGCTTGATTATAGCAAAATTTGGGGGAAAAGAGGTAGTAAGTTGGTTGTATTGACACTCTCCTATCCCGCAAGCTAAGATAAGAATATAGGGCAGTTTGGAGGATGAAAAAGGAGGAAGGAAATTTGGAAAAAGAGTCTGTTATTTTTAAGAGAATCGCAATCGTGATATTGAGTGCAATGTTCGTGACCGTGATTGTTCTGTCATCTTTGGCAGTTACCAAACGGAACGAAAGAGCAAAAGAGGATACGGAAAGTTTCCAGCAGGCAGAAAACGATATAGAGACGGTGGAAAATGACGAAACACAGGAGGAAACAGCGGAATCAGAACCACCAGAACCCATAGAGGTTTCTGTGGATATTGAGGAATACTATAATAAAAGACTGGGTGACCCAGGAAACTTATATGTTATTGATGACAATCAGGTTTTATGGGGAAGTGGTGAGAATTCATACGGGCAGTTAGGACAGGGAACCCAGGGGTTCGATTTTTACAGTGAGCCGCTAAAAATAGCGGAGAATGTCATCCATGTAGATTTTTCTCAAAGGAGTTTTATGATTTACCTTACCAGTGACGGGAAACTCTATGGGGTAGGTAATTCTGGCAGTGGCGCTTTACAGCAATACAAGGAATTTGATTGGGACAATTACCGAAATAATGCCTATGACTGTACGGTGACCACACCGGTTTTATTGATGGAAGATGTAGCTTACGCTTGCTGTGGAAGAAACGATGTGGTTGCTTTGAAAACGGATGGCACGGTGTGGACATGGGGAACAGTGTGGAGAACAAGTGGTTATGCTTATTACTATATTTATATGCCCAAAAAGATTCTGGAAAACGCAGTCTGGGTAACTGGAGGATGGTTTAATCATGCAGCACTCAGCAAGGACGGAACCGTATGGACATGGGGATATAATAGCAGTGGAAACTGTGGAGTCCCAGGGCTTGAGGTGGTAAGAGATCCGACTCTGGTAGCAGAAAATGTCAAGATGGTATGGACCAATATTTCGATTCCTTATACAACATGTACAACTCATGAGGAAATGGTACAGGGCTGGCTGGGAAAACTGAAATATGATGACAATTATGAAAATATTGCAGAGATAGGAGATATGTATCCTCATTTTTTGAATAATACGGTAATACAAAAAGCCGATGGTTCCTTCTGGGTATGCGGAGAGCATGTGGGCACGGAGGAAAAAGTAGTGCCGGGACAGGAGGGGGAATACACGGTTGTCTGTACTTCCGACTTTTATCCTGTGAGTGATGAGGATGAGGAATAGAAAATTTTATCTGGTGGAGAGCCCTCAACTGTGCTATACTCTAATCAGTAACAGGTTTTTGCCAGGAAGGAGAGGGGAACATGAGCGGAATCGCACCCATCAGCGGATATACCGATTATTACAGCAGTGCTGTGAAGCGGAACACTAACGGACTCCAGAACTTTGACATACCGGGTCAGAAGGATGACCAGGCCAGTGGCGTGATTAAGAATCCGGGTGAGTCCACGGAGAAACTGCCGGGACACCGTTCCTCTCCTGCGGAATGTGAAACCTGCAAGAATCGGAAATATCAGGATGGCTCGGATGAGATGGTTTCCTTTAAATCTGCAGCGCACATCTCTCCGGAGGCTGCAGCAACCAGAGTTCGTGCCCATGAGCAGGAACATGTGTCCAATGCTTATAACAAAGCAAAACAGAATAACGGCAAGGTGGTCAACGCCTCCGTTTCCATCCAGACGGCGATTTGTCCGGAGTGTGGGCGTACCTATGTGGCCGGAGGAGAGACCAACACCCAGATTAAGTATTATAATGAAGAAAATCCTTACCAACAGGACAAGAAGGCAACGGATGCCATCGGGTATCGGGGGATGAATGTAGATCTGGCGGGCTAGACCGGAGTAAGACAAAATGAAAAGGATTGTACTTTTTAAAGGCGGTATCGAGACACAGGGATACTTCAGCGAACAGCTGGCGAAAGCCTTTATAGAAATGGGACACAAAGTCCTGATGTTTGATTTTGAGAGAGAGGCGGAGAGCTCGGGAGAGCTTCTCCGTTTTATTGAACGTGGGAATACAGTGATGATTACCTTTAATTTCCATGCCATTTCCCAGGACACCATCCTGATGGATGAAAACCATGAGTATATCTGGGAAGCCTTTGACATCCCCTGCTACAACATCGTGGTAGACCATCCCTTCTATTATCATGGCTTCATCGAACAGGTGCCCCCCAACTACTATCATATCAGCATCGACCGAAAGCACCGGGACTACATGAAACGATTTTTCCCGGAAATCCACAGCGATTACTTTCTGCCCTTGGCGGGCACGCCGGTGTGCGGCTGCGGGGACTGGATTCCCTGGGAGAAAAAAAGGAGCGACTTCTGCTTTACGGGAAACTATACGCCTCCTGACCATTTCGACAAATACATTGACCGGAACGGGCAGGAATACGGCGATTTCTACCGGGGAATGATCGGGGAGCTGCTGCAGCATCCGAACCTGACATTAGAAGATGTGGCAGAGCGGCATATCCGCCGGGAAATCCCGGAGGTGACGGAGGCAGAACTGAAACAGACCATCCCCAACCTGATTTTTATCGACCTCTATGTGCGGAATGTGATGCGGGGCAAAATCATCCAGACCCTGGTGGACGGCGGTTTCAAGGTGGAGGTCTACGGTGGCGGCTGGGATGAACTGGTCTGTAACCGGAAGGAAAATCTGCTGTGGGGAGGACCCCTGAATTCCCAGGAATGTCTGGAAAAAATCATGGCATCGAGAATTTCTGTCAATGTGATGCCCTGGTTTAAGGACGGTGCCCATGACAGAATTTTTAACACCATGTTAAACGGGGCGGTCTGTCTCACAGACTCCAGCCTTTATCTGGAGGAAATCCTTAAGGATGAGGAGAATGTACTGCTGTACAATCCCGCCCACATGGAAGTGGTGCCGGAGAAGGTGGGCAGACTTTTAGAAGAACCGGGACAAAAGACCTTACAGAATATCAGGGAAGAGGCCTATCACACAGCACGGAAAAACCATACCTGGGCAAGCCGCGCCAGCGTATTGGAGCGATGGATTGAGGGAAAGATTGAAAAATAAAATTTTTCAATCTCGAGATTTGTGTCTGCGCATACTTGACACAAACTCGTCATGCGCAAAAAAACGTGCGCAGAAATGGGGAGAAGCATGACAGAACTGGAAACCTTAAAGAAATGGGTAGAGGAAAGCGATAACATTGTATTTTTTGGCGGAGCCGGTGTTTCCACCGAGAGTGGCATCCCGGATTTCCGCAGTACGGACGGTCTTTATCATCAGAAGTACGACTATCCCCCGGAGACGATTTTGAGCCACACCTTTTTCCGGGAGAGAACCGAGGAGTTTTTTCGGTTTTACCGGGACAAGATGCTGTATCTGGATGCAAAACCCAATGCAGCCCACAAAAAGCTGGCACAGTGGGAGCAGGAGGGGAAATTAAAGGCGGTGGTGACTCAGAACATCGATGGACTGCACCAGGCGGCAGGCTCGAAACATGTGCTGGAACTCCACGGCAGTGTCCTGCGGAACTACTGCGAGGAATGCGGAAAATTCTACGATGTGGAGTTTGTGAAAAATTCCACAGGGATTCCCCGCTGCACCTGTGGCGGCATCGTGAAACCGGATGTGGTGCTTTACGAGGAAGGACTTGACCAGCAGACGCTGGAGGATGCAGTGTATGCCATCCGCCATGCGGATATGTTAATCATCGGTGGCACCTCCCTGGCGGTTTACCCGGCGGCGGGACTCATCGATTATTACCGGGGAAATAAGCTGGTGCTGATTAACAAGACCCCTACACCCAGGGACAGCATTGCAAACCTGGTCATCCAGGGCAGCATCGGGGAAGTGTTGGATTACAATTAACACAGCAGTAAAACACTTGCTGTTTTGCTGCGTAAGAAAATGATTCAGGTATTCATTACCATAAAGGCAGGAACGACAGATGGAGATTAACGTTGGCGACATTGTTCGCCTGAAAAAACAGCATCCCTGTGGCAGCAAGGAGTGGGAGGTACTGCGCGTGGGCGTGGACTTCCGGTTAAAGTGCTGCGGCTGCGGTCATCAGATTATGATTCCACGGAAACAGGTGGAAAAAAACATCAGGGAAATTCATGCAAAAGCTTGACTTTGGGCAAAATTCTATGTTATCATATTTCTCCGTGATACAATAATTTCCTTGCTCCTGCATGAGACAGGGGCCAGAGACCAAAAGGAGGTACAAGCATGAACAAATATGAATTAGCCGTCGTTGTCAGCGCTAAGATCGAAGACGATGAGAGAGCAGCTACTGTTGAGCAGTGCAAAGCCCTGATCGAGAGATTCGGTGGTCAGATCACCAATGTTGACGAGTGGGGTAAGAAGAGACTTGCTTACGATGTTCAGAAGATGAAGGAAGCGTTCTACTACTTCATTCAGTTTGACGCAGAGCCCACTGTTCCCGCTGAGATCGAGAGCCGTGTTCGCATCATGGATAACGTAATTCGTTATTTAGTTGTCAGACAGGACGAGAAATAAAGAAAAGAGAGAACGGGTATGAATAAAGTAATTCTTATGGGTAGATTGACAAGAGATCCTGAGGTTCGTTACTCCCAGGGGGAGAACTCAACTGCAATTGCACGCTATACAATCGCAGTTGATCGCAGGTTCAACCGCAACAATGACGAGCAGTCTGCTGACTTTATCGGATGCGTTGCGTTCGGCAGAGCAGCAGAGTTCGCTGAGAAGTATTTCCGTAAAGGAACGAAGATTGCGGTTACCGGGCGAATCCAGACCGGTAGTTATACCAATAAGGATGGTGTAAAGGTTTACACGACAGATGTGGTAGTTGAGGAACAGGAATTTGCGGAGAGCAAGAATGCGTCCGGCGGAGATGGGGGTTTCTCCGGCAGCAGTCAGAATTCCTCTCGTCCGGCTCCCATGGGAGCAAGTGACGGTTTCATGAATATTCCGGATGGAATTGAAGAAGAACTGCCCTTTAACTAAAAACAGATTTTAAGAAGGAGGCAATACTATGGCTTTTAATAAGACCGAGAAGTCTGATTCTCCTATGAGAAGAAAAGGCGGCATGCGCAGAAGAAAAAAAGTTTGCGTATTCTGTGGAAAAGATAACGTAATCGATTACAAAGATACTGCAAAGTTAAAGAGATACGTGTCTGAGAGAGGTAAGATCCTTCCTCGTCGTATCACCGGCAACTGCGCAAAACATCAGAGAGCACTGACCGCAGCAATCAAGAGAGCTCGTCACGTTGCACTGATGCCCTATGTAATGGACTAATATGACAGCTAAGACCGTCAGGTTTCGACCCGGCGGTCTTTTTTTCTACAAAAGAATACTATGGTAGTTTTGCCCAAAAGGTGATATAATACAAAAGATAAATTTGTGATAAGCACAAGAGGACACGTATGAAGAACAATGTGAAATTGAAAGGAAAGCAGAAATTACTGTTCCGCTATTCCCTATATCTTGGTTTTTTGCTCATCGGTGTCGATGTGGCCTCCTACTTTCTGGACTACAGAGTGGGACTGGTACTGAGTTTCTATGCGCTGGTATATTTTACGATTGTGCTGATTATGATGCGCAACAGTAAGACACTGATCATGAACGAACTGATCAGCTTTGCAACGGAATACGGACAGATTCAGAGAACCCTGCTTCGTCAGTTGGAACTGCCCTACGCTTTGTTGGACGAGAACGGTAAGGTGTTTTGGAGCAACGAAGAGTTTGAGAATACGGTGCATAAGGAAAAAGGATTCAACAAATCCATTACCTCCGTATTCCCCTCGGTGACAAGGGAGCGGCTTCCGGGAGAGACAGATGTGACGGAAACAGAGTGCGAGGTAGAATTCGAGGGACGAAACTTTGTCGCCAAAATGAAAAAGATCTCTCTGAAGGATATGTCCAGAGGCAGTGAACTCATTGATTTAAGTGAATATGAGGGATATCTGGTGGCTTTTTACCTCTTTGATGAGACTGCATTGAAGATAGCGCTTCAGGAGGTGGATGACCAGAGCGTGGCCGTGGGACTGCTCTATCTGGATAACTACGAAGAAGCGCTGGAGAGTGTAGAGGAGGTCAGAAGATCCCTTCTGATTGCCCTGATTGATCGAAAGATCAACAAATATATTGCCGGACTGGATGGTATTTGTAAGAAGCTGGAAAAGGATAAATATCTCATTATTCTCCGTAAAAAAGCGATCTCCCAGCTCAAGGAAGCCAAATTCGACCTGCTTGAAGATGTAAAGACTGTCAATATCGGCAATGAGATGGCGGTGACCATCAGTATCGGCATCGGTATCGGTGGGCTGACCTACGCGCAGAACTATGAATTTGCCAGAAACGCTATCGATCTGGCCTTAGGGCGTGGCGGTGACCAGGCAGTGATCAAAACCATGGAAAATATCACCTACTATGGAGGAAAGAGCCAGCAGGTGGAGAAGAGTACCCGTGTGAAGGCTCGTGTGAAGGCGCATGCCTTAAAAGAAATTATTACCGGCAAGGATCAGGTGTTTATCATGGGACACCGTCTGGGAGATGTGGATTCCTTCGGAGCCTCCGTGGGTATTTACCGAATTGCCAAGTCCCTTGACAGAGAGGTTCACGTGGTATTGAATGATGTATCCACATCCTTACAGCCTCTGGTGGATTTGTTTGTGGGTAATCCGGATTATGAGCCGGATATGATTATCAACAGCCAGCAGGCGTTGGATATGGTAGGCTCCAATGCAGTGCTGATTATAGTGGATGTCAATAAACCCAGCATCACAGAGTGTCCGGAATTACTTCATTTCTGCAAATCTGTGGTAGTACTGGATCACCATCGACAGGGAAGTGAAGTGATTGAGAATGCAACTTTGTCTTATATTGAGGCATACGCATCTTCCACCTGTGAGATGGTAGCGGAAATTCTGCAGTATACATTGGATAATATCCACATCTGTGCGGAAGAGGTGGACTGTCTGTACTCCGGCATCATGATCGATACCAACAACTTTATGACCAAGACCGGCGTGCGTACCTTCGAAGCGGCAGCATTCCTGCGCCGTAACGGTGCGGATGTGACCCGTGTGCGGAAACTGTTCCGGGAGGGTGCAGCAGAGTACAAGGCGAAAGCCGATGCGGTCAGCCAGGCTGAGATTTATCGCATGTATTATGCCATTTCTACCTGTACCGGAGAGGATATCAACAGTCCTACGGTAGTGGGAGCGCAGGCTGCCAATGAACTGTTAAACATCAAAGGAATCAAAGCAAGTTTTGTGTTGACAGATTATGCCGGCAAGATTTTTATCAGTGCCAGATCCATTGATGATGTGAATGTACAGGTCATCATGGAGAAACTGGGTGGTGGTGGCCATATGAATGTGGCCGGCTGTCAGATGGAAGGTACTTCCCTGATTGAAGCAATCGGGGCGGTGAAACGTACCCTAGATACTATGATAGAGGATGGAGAATTAGACTAGTGAAAATTATTTTATTACAGGATGAGAAGAAATTAGGAAAAAAAGGAGACATCATTGAGGCTAATGACGGATTTGCCCGCAACTATATTCTGCCGAAAAAAATCGGCATTGAGGCAACCGGCAAGAACTTAAATGACTTAAAGCTGCAGAAAGCCAACAGCGATAAGCTGGCAGCCCAGCAGCTGCAGGAAGCAAAGGATCTGGCTGCTCTTCTGGAGACCAAGAAGGTGATGGTGGAGATGAAAGCCGGAGAGAATGGAAAAGCCTTCGGTGCCGTAGCCTCCAAGGAAATTGCAGCGGCGGCAAAAGAACAGTGCGGACTGGAAATCGATAAAAAGAAAATCCAGCTGGCGGATCCCATTAAAACCTTTGGGATGTACGAAGTAAAAATTAAACTGCATCCCCAGGTGACAGGCACATTAAAGGTAGAAGTGAAAGAAGTATAGGACAATGGATGAAGCACTGATCAAGCGCGTTCTCCCACACAGTATAGAAGCAGAGCAATCGGTTATCGGTTCCATGATTATGGATCGTGAGGCAATCGTGGTTGCCTCGGAACAGATTACGGGGGAAGATTTTTACGGCAAACAATATGGGATCCTCTTTGACACCATGGTGGAACTCAATGAGGAAGGTTCTCCGGTGGATCTGGTGACTCTGCAGAATCGTCTCAAAGAAAAGGATGTACCGCCGGAGGTGTCAAGCCTGGAATTTATCCGTGATATCATTACAGCGGTGCCTACCTCAGCCAATATCAAATATTATGCCGGAATCGTAGCAGAAAAGGCGACCCTGCGGAAGTTAATCAAACTGACGGAAGAGATCGAGAATACCTGTTATCTGGGCAAGGAGAGCCTGGAAATGATTCTGGAGGAGACGGAGAAGAAAGTCTTTTCCGTGGTACAGAAGCGAAACACCGGAGATTTCGTACCCATCCGCCAGGTGGTTATGAATGCCATGGACAAAATCGAGAAGGCATCGAAAAATAAAGGTGCTGTGACCGGTATTCCCACAGGATTCATTGATTTGGACTACCGGACTGCAGGATTGCAGCCCTCCGATCTGATTCTGATTGCAGCCCGTCCTTCCATGGGTAAGACGGCGTTTGTTCTGAATATTGCACAGCATATCGCCTTTAAGCAGAACCAGACGGTAGCAGTGTTCAGTCTTGAGATGTCCAAGGAGCAGCTGGTGAACCGTCTGTTTTCCTTAGAGTCCAAGGTAGATTCCCAGCACATCCGAACCGGTCAGCTTTCCGACCAGGAATGGGAGGATTTGATTGAAAGTGCGGGAACCATTGGGAAATCCAATCTGATTATTGATGATACGCCGGGTATCAGCATTGCGGAGCTTCGCTCCAAATGCCGGAAATATAAGTTGGAGCATAATCTTTCCATTATTATGATCGACTACTTACAGCTGATGACAGGCAGCGGAAGATCGGATTCCAGACAGCAGGAAATTTCCGATATTTCCCGTTCCTTAAAAGCGCTGGCCCGTGAATTAAGCGTGCCGGTTATCGCACTGTCCCAGTTATCCCGTGCAGTGGAGCAGAGACCGGATCACCGGCCTATGCTTTCTGACCTCCGTGAGTCGGGGGCAATCGAGCAGGATGCGGATGTGGTGATGTTTATCTACCGTGATGACTACTATAATCACGATACAGAGCGCAAAAATGTGGCAGAGATCATCATTGCCAAGCAGAGAAACGGTCCTATCGGTACGGTAGAGCTGGCATGGCTGCCCAACTATACACAGTTTGCCAATTTACAGCACGACAATCATCGCGACTGACAATTTCATAACAGATTACAAAAGAGGACAAGCCGGCAGGCTGTCCTCTTTTTAATAGGAGGGATCTTTTATTATGAACTATTTAATTTCAGAGGCAGCTAAGAAGGTGAAGGTGGAAAGCCATGTGCTGCGCTACTGGGAAGAGGAACTGGCGTTGCCCATTAAACGGAATGAACTGGGACACCGCTATTATTCATCAGAGGATATTGAACGGTTTATCCACATTAAGAATCTAAAGGAGCAGGGACTGCAGCTGAAAGCAATCCGGCTGCTTTTAAAAGATGGAAAGCTTACTCCCTTAGAGACGATTACCGGAGAACAGGAGGAAACGTCTGAGGAAAGACCGATAGAGGAAAATCTGCCCTCCACAGGGGAAACCACCCAGGTGGCAGTGACGGAGGAAAGCAGAGAACAGAAACTCAGGAGGATGGCAGAATTGTTTAAACAGGCAATGGTACAGGCAATGACAGAGGTGAATGAAAAGCAGACACGGGAATTGTCCTGCAGACATGCAGAAGAAATTAAGGAAGCAAAAGAACATATTCTGAAGGAACTGGATTATGAACTGCGGACGGTGACAGAGCAGAACGAAGAACGTGCGGCGAAGGAAGAGGAGCATTTCAGAAAATTGGATGAATTGTTGAGAAAGAAACTAAGATAGAATCCTGCTTGCAGGATTCTTCGCCTGCGGGGCGTAAAAAAAGCGTCCAGCTGAATAACTGGACGCCTTTCAATCCTATTGTATAGTTGGTGATTAGCCCTGAGAGATAGAACCGGTAGGGCATGCACCTGCGCAGGAACCGCAATCGATGCAAGCGTCAGCATCGATTTCGAACTGACCATCTCCCATGTGGATAGCACCAACGGGGCACTGAGACTCACAAGCACCACAGCTAACACAAGCGTTACTAATTACATATGCCATAATATTTTCCTCCTGACTGTGTATATCAATCTTGGTAATTGATATTTATTTATCAAATTGATAACCCCATTGTAATATAAAATGCAGGGAAATACAAGAGTATTATTCTTCCTTTTTAGCATTTTCGGCTGCTTTTTTGAAAACCTATCTTGAGTTTCCGCAGAATGTAATTCTAAAAGGAACATGGATTCCCAAAGCACCAATCTGCCGAATGTTTGAAGCGTTGAGAATAGCAGTTTTACGGAAACTCAAGGGAATGAGTTCTTGAAAATTCCAGCATTATCAGGTAAAATGACTGTGTATAAGGATTCACACCGGCAGGAAGTGGCGAAGGCTCATGGGGCGCTTTTTGATATGCTTTCACAGCTACACCTGTTAAAAAGGAATCGAGGCGATCAATCAGAACAAAGAAGGAGTTTTTTGCACATGAAGGGAAAGAAAATCGTATCAACGCTCCTTGCGCTGCTGCTTCTCGCCAGTCTGCCCATGTCGGCGCGGGCGGCGGAGTATGACATCGGCAACGGCGACATCACCGTAAACGCCGGAAGCGGCGGGCAGACGGTCACGCAGGGGTCACAGGTCGATATTCCGGACAGTGCGCCCGTCATTACGGGAAGCTCAACGGAAAACATCGTCACCATCCATGCGGAGAAGGACCAGACCGCAAACGTCACCCTCTCCGATGTGAACATCGACGTGGGCGTTAAGCAAGGCAAGGCAGCCGTTTCCACCACCGGCGATGGCAACGTCAGCATCGAGCTGAACGGCGACAACAAGCTCAGGAGCGGTCAAGACCGTGCCGGCCTTGAAAAGAACAACGGCGGCAGCCTGACCATCGCGGACGAGGACAAGCCCGGCAAGCTGACCGCCGAGGGCGGCCTTGGCGGCGCGGGCATAGGCGGTGGAGACCACGGCAATGGAGATGACATCGCCATCACCGGCGGCGAGGTCGAGGCTACCGGCGGTTACGGCAGCGCGGGAATCGGCGGCGGAAATGGCGGCGCCGGCAAGTACATTAAGATCACTGGAGGCAAGGTCGATGCCAAGGGCGGCACAGAGGGCGCAGGCATAGGCGGCGGCAACAAAGGTGAAGGCAAGGATATCACCATCTCCGGCGGCGAGGTCACAGCCACCGGCGGCGATTACGGCGCAGGAATAGGCGGCGGTTTGGAAGGAGATGGCAGCGACATCGCCATCACCGGCGGCGAGGTCACAGCCACCGGCGGCGATCACGGCGCAGGCATAGGCGGCGGCTTGGAAGGAGATGGCAGCGACATCGCCATCACCGGCGGCGAGGTCACAGCCACCGGCGGCGATCACGGCGCAGGCATAGGCGGCGGCTGGAAAGGCACTGGCAGCGACATCACCATCTCCGGCGACAAGGTCGATGCCAAGGGCGGCAAAGCGGGCGCAGGAATCGGCGGCGGCATCGAAGGCACTGGCAGCGGCATCACCATCACCGGCGGCGAGATCAAGGCCACCGGTGGCGATTACGGCGCAGGCATAGGCGGCGGCAACAAAGGTGAAGGCAAGGATATCACCATCACCGGCGGCGAGGTCACAGCCACCGGCGGCGAAGACGGCGCGGGAATCGGCGGCGGCAGGAAAGGCACTGGCAGCGACATCACCATCACCGGCGGCGAGATCAAGGCCACCGGTGGCGATTATGGCGCAGGAATCGGCGGCGGCAGGAAAGGCACTGGCAGCGACATCACCATCACCAGCGGCGAGATCAAGGCCACCGGCGGCGATTGCGGCGCAGGCATAGGCGGCGGCTTGGAAGGAGATGGAAATAACATCACCGTTTCCGGCGACGCGCAGCTGAAGGTGCAGGGCGGCGTTAAAGACGGTTTTGACGGAGCGGGCGCAGGCATAGGTGACGGCGGCAGCAGCGCGAACGGAAGCCCGATACCCGGTGCAGAGGTCGCACCGGATACCTCCGGCCTGACGACAGGGAGGATCGAGTATTACGCCCCCGGCGCGGACATGGAAAAGGATAAGCCGACAAGCACCTTTCCCCCGCAGGAAAAGCCCACCGAGCCCGGCAAGCCCACCAAGCTCGCCGTGCCCACCAAGCTTTCCGTGCCTGAGCAGCCGGAGGCGGAGCGCAGCATGGATGCGCCCCTCTACTTCGTAACGGGCAGGGACGGCAGGGCTGTCAGGTGCAGGGCGGAGCGCAAGGACGGCGTGCTGACCGTCACCGTTGACGAGGACTTCGCCGTGCTGACTGTCAGCCTGAGCGGCATGACCGCCCTCAGGGCGCAGGGCGTGGAGAAGATAATTTTTGTCACCAACGGCGCAAAGAACACCGTAAAGCTCTCTACCATCATTTCAAGGCTCACCGCAAACGGCCTCCTCCGCCTCACCCATTACGGCAAGGCCGTTACATTCACCATTGACGGCTGGCGGCTTCTGCGCTACTGCCATTGCCAATTTGCAAGCACAGAACAATTTCGGCAGCCGCTGCCAAAATTACGCTGTCAGCCGCTTCCGTTTCCGTATATCTTGCGAAAAATCGGGAAAAGTATTATACTATGAACACTTTGAACGAAAGGAGAATATAAAATGACCGGAATTACAAGAGAAATGACTATCGGTGAGGCAATCCGTACCAATGAAGCCGTAGTACCGATTCTGTTAGGTGCCGGAATGCACTGTTTAGGATGTCCTTCCGCACAGGGCGAATCCATTGAGGAGGCTGCCATGGTACACGGTATCAATATCGATGAGTTAATGACAGCCATCGAAGAGGCATAGATCATACAGCGTAAATAAAAGAGGTGTCACCTTTTATGGGTGATACCTCTTTTTTCTTCGTAGTGTCATGAGAGTTATCTGGAAAGTGCCACCAGATTTTCCAGGGCACGGCTTTTGATTACCGGAGAGAAATGTTCTGCAAAGTAGGCCTCATTTCCGGGCAGCTGCTTCATGGCATCTCCATATTCGGAAACAATGTTACAGATACGGCCAAAGGCGGAAGGGGTCTGTTCACCGATCTCCAAAACCAGCACATAGCTGCCGTTTTCTGCTTTATATAAGGCATTGTCACCCAACGGTTCCTGACCGATAATACCGGCAAGGCGAATCAAAGACGGAAGGCTTTGAAAAGAAAACATGCGCAAGACCGGTGCAGGAGAAGCCTGTTTCCTGGAAACACCGGAGCCGTCTTTGGAGACCTGGGCGGCAGGAACATCTCCTTTGGCTTTCTGGATCTTGTGGAAAAGCTCTGCAATCTCTTCGGAAAAGGGTTTTTCCTGGGAGGGAGGGAGTTCCTCAAGATCTTCCAGAGTTTCTTCGTCAATCGTGTCATGGATAGAGGGGGCAAATTTTGCAAAACGTGTGTCCAGCTCCTCCGGATCCTCCACTTTGGTGATGATGAGCACAATGCACTCAGAATTTAACGGAATTGCCTCTATCATAAGAGGAATATCCTCTGCTTCAAAACCGAATTCGAAGGAGGCCTGCTGCATCATATCATGGAAGAGCTGTTTTGCTTTGTCGGTGCCATAAGCCAGTTCGCTGATCTTTAGCTGACGGACTGCCAGATCTTCTCGGGTAAGAGTGCAGCGAATCTGATGATCATTTACTTTTTCGATCTTCATAGATGCATAAACTCCTTTCTTGTATTTAAGTTATGATAAACTCTGTCCCAACGTTAGTCAATAGAAGTGCGGAGAGTTTAGAAAAATTTAATCAATGGAATTTGTACAAAAAGCTTGCAGAATACGATTATATTTTGTATGATTATACACATGGGACGCCGCGGACAATCAGTAATGTCTGGAGGTATCAAAATGTTTCTTTTTTTCTATCGTTAGTCAGCAGGGAACAGATCGGTTCCTTATCATCCTTTGTTTTTCATTTTATTTCAACTTCATATTGATTTAGGATGTCTTAAAGCTTGAAAGCTTGTCTTTGCTATTGCTATCTATAGAATACTTCTTTTTAAATTCCACGCATCATTCAAAATTTCTTACGCGTCCGGGTGTCTCGTCAGATTGTCCTTTTACCGTCATCTTCACATCAAAAAGATTTTGTATCACGGAACATACCTCTTTTTGAGATTCTGTATGTGAGGAGGTGATCACGATTCGTGATCGGAAACAGATTTTGTCGGAACAGCTTGCGTATGCCATGCAGCAGGGAATTTCCATCAAAAAGGAAAGAATACCATGCACACCGGACATGACCGCAAATATTTGCGTTCGGGAAGAAACCGAAGAGATTTATATGCCGGATTATATCATGGATGATGCAGGTGTTGTACGGGAGATCCGATATGACAAGATAAACGAACTTTATTTTAAGCTATAGATTGCCGGATTTGAGCCATGAAGTGCGTTCACACATAAAACCCCTCTATGACAGTCTGCCCAATCGGGAAGACTTTTAACGAAACGGAGTGAAAAGCTTTGTGGGAATTTTTTCTGAGGAAAACTAATGACGGTAAAGGAATAGTCTGCTATAATATGGAACATTGGAAAGGAGTTTATACAGATGAAAAAAGCAATTCCGGTGTTCGTTGCCATTTTTTTGATTTTAATCATCGGAGGAGTTACCTTCGGCAGTAAACTATATGAGAAATATTCCTATTCACAGGAAGAGGCGGATTTAAACGAATATTATCATTTATATTCGGATACGGATATGGCAATTATTTTAAAAGATACCATCGTTCCTGAACATGCCCGGTACGTGGACGGTGAAGTATACTTTGATCTTGACACGGTGCATAAGTATTTTAATGAACGTTTTTATGCAGATGTAAAGGAACAGCTTCTGTTATATACCATGCCAACCTATGTGATCCGCACCACATTTGGAACTTCCCAGTACAGTTATACAGATGAAAACCAGCAGCCGGTGGATAACACCACGGACTATAAGATTTCCTATTATGAAGATGATACGCTGTATATTGCAGCTGATTACGTGGCACAATATACGGATCTTCATTATTATCCTTATACAGATCCCAATCGTGTGTGGATTGACACGCAGGAGAGCGAAAGAACAGAGGGAACGATCAATAAAAACACCGCGGTGCGTCTGCGGGGAGGCGTCAAGAGTGCAATCCTGACTAAACGGGAGGCTGGAGAGCAGGTCATTGTGCTGGAGCAGATGGATGAGTGGTCGAAGGTACAGACCATCGACGGCTTTATCGGTTATGTGGAGAATAAGAGACTGGACAATGTGGGACCGGTGGCGATTGATTATGCTTCGGATTTCACAGAACCGGTATTTACCAATATCAAGAGAGATTATAAGATCAATATGGTATGGCAGCAGTTCTGGTCAGCCCAGGATGGAAGTTATCTCAGAGAAGGGCTGAAAGGAACCAGCGGAATCAATGTGGTTTCTCCCACTGTATTTTTCTTAAGTGATAACCAGGGTAATATTTTAAATATTGCCAACAAAAATTATGTGGATACGGCGCATGACATGGGATTAGAGGTCTGGGCGCTTGTCAGCAATGTGGATGAACCCAGTGCGGATGTGAATTCCAAGGAGCTTCTTTCCTCTACGACGGCTCGCAATACGCTGTGTAATAATCTGATTGCCGCAGTGGAAGAGTATGGCTTTGATGGAATTAATGTGGATTTTGAACAGGTCAACATGCAGGCCGGAGAGGATTATATTCAGTTTATCCGGGAACTGTCAGTGGTATGCCGCAATAAAGGAATCGTGCTTTCTGTTGATAACTATGTCCCTACGGAATACACAGCACATTATAACCGCACGGAGCAGGGGATCTGGGCAGATTATGTGATTATTATGGGTTATGATGAGCACTATGCGGGAAGCGGGGCCGGTTCCGTGGCTTCCATCGGTTATGTAAGTAAAGGAATTGCGGATACGGTTGCGATGGTTCCTGAGGAGAAGGTGATTAACGCTCTTCCTTTTTACACCAGGGTATGGAAAACCCAGGGAGGAAATGTAACCTGTGAGTCTGTGGGAATGAATACCGCACAGAACATTCTGGCCCAGAATGGTGTGACACCGGTGTGGAGCGACGAAGTATGCCAGAACTACGGAGAATATGAAAGCGGAGATACTCTTTGCCAGATCTGGCTGGAGGATGGGGAATCCATCCAGGCCAAACTGGGCGTGATGAGTCAATACAACCTGGCAGGTGTGGCAGGCTGGAAACTGGGACTCCAGGCAGATTATGTATGGGATTTGCTTGCCGCTTACCTTGCACAATAATGATCAGTGATTCAGATACCGGAGGATTCCAAGGTGGATTGCCCAGGCAACCCGCTCCTGGTAGGAATCGTCAATCAGTTTAGCAGCCTCGGTGCTATTGGAAAGAAAGCCACATTCGGCGATCACAATAGGTGCCGAGGTTTTTTTCAACAGATAATAGCTGTCATTTGCTTTGGCAGTCCGGTGATTGTCAGGATCTAAAGTGCGGACCAGCTGATCCTGCAGAATCTCGGCAGCCTGTTTTCCCTCTGCACTGGTTTCATAGTAGAAGACCTGGGCTCCGTGAACGTATTCTTCGTGATAGCTGTTTTGATGGATGCTGACCACCAGGACAGGGCGGGACTCTTCAATCTTTCGAACCCTGTTTTTCATATCCTGGACTTTTTTATTGCTGTTATTTTCATCGTACAGCCCTTGATCGGTGTCACGGGTTAACACCACCTCCACATCGGATGCTTCCAGAAAATTTTTTAATTTCATGACAATAGAGAGATTGACATCCTTTTCCAATGCATTATTGATCCCCACTTTACCGGGATCAATGCCGCCATGTCCCGCATCAATATAGACCACCGGTTTTGACCGGACAGACAGAGCAGAAAAGCCGCCGGTGAGTATGGAAGTGGTGGAAGAGGATTTACTGTGGAGGGCAAAGGCGATTCCTGCTAACAGGAGAAAAGTGGCAAGACAGGCACTTCGTTTGAACCAGATGTTTGACATAAAAGGATCACTCATTTTTCTGTTTCTTGTTTTCTATTATATGAACAGCATTCCTTTTACATGCCAGTCGAAGTGTGCTATACTGACCGGGAATGAAGGGAAGGCATGATAATTACAATGAATACACAAATCATAAAAATAGATGAAAACCAGATGGACCCGGAAGCCGTTCGAAAGGCTGGGGAAATTCTACAGCAGGGTGGCATTGTGGCATTTCCTACGGAGACGGTTTACGGACTGGGCGGTGATGCCCTGAACCCAGATTCTTCCAGAAAAATCTATGCAGCCAAGGGAAGACCTTCGGACAATCCGCTGATTGTTCACATCTGCAGAATGGAGGATCTTCACAAAATCGTGTCCCGGATTCCGGAAAGCGCCAGGAAGCTGGCGGAAGCTTTCTGGCCGGGCCCCCTGACCATGATCTTTCCCAAATCGGAAGCGGTTCCTTATGAGACCACAGGAGGACTGGATACGGTGGCAGTGCGTTTCCCTTCCCATAGGACAGCGCAGGCGGTGATTGATGCAGCGGGCGGGTATATTGCAGCACCGAGTGCCAACACCTCCGGGAGACCCAGCCCCACATTGGCCAGATATGTGGTGGAAGATATGGATGGCAGGATCGATATGGTGATCGATGGGGGGGATATTCCCATCGGCGTGGAATCTACGATTGTGGACTGCACGGTGGAGCCTCCCATGCTGCTTCGTCCCGGTTATATCACGGCGGAAATGTTAGGTGAGGTTCTGGGTGAGGTTTCACAGGATCAGACCATGATGCATGGCGATACCAGGGAACGCCCCAAGGCTCCCGGCATGAAGTACCGCCACTATGCTCCCAAGGGGGATGTAACTATTTATACCGGAGAACTGGAAAGGGTGGTGGAGCGTATTTGTGAATTGGCGGATGCCCAGTGTACTGCCGGAAAAAAGGTAGGTATCATTGCCACCGATGAAAGTGTACAGACCTATAAAAACCGGGTATCAAAGGCGAGCATCAAGAGTGCGGGAACCCGGAACAATGAGGAGACGATTGCCAGACATTTGTACCAGATCCTGCGGGAATTTGATGATGAAGAAGTGGAAGTGATCTATTCCGAGGCCTTTGATGAAAGCGGTATCGGGCAGGCAATCATGAACCGGCTTCTCAAGGCCGCGGGACATCATGTGGAACAAGCATAAATGCCCTCCAAATGGTGTTTTAGGGTTGTGACCAACAACTGATTAGTGGTATACTAACATCAGATAACCGGAAGGTTGGTTGGAATTTAAATAGGAAAAGAGGAAAAACATGATTGCATTAGGTAGTGACCACGGCGGATACGAATTAAAGCAGACCGTCAAAAAATATTTGGAGGATCATGGAATTGCCTATCGCGACTACGGATGTCATGACAAAAGCTCCTGTGATTATCCGGAATTCGGAAAGGCTGCGGCAAAGGTAGTGGCAGGCGGAGAGTGCGAGAAGGGAATCGTGATCTGTACCACCGGAATCGGTATTTCCATTGCCGCCAACAAAGTAAAGGGTGTGCGTTGTGCTCTTTGCAGTGATACTTTGTCTGCAAAGATGACCCGTCTCCACAATGATGCCAATATGCTGGCAATGGGAGCTGGAATCGTTGGCGAGAACCTGGCACTGGATATCGTGGAGACATTTTTAAATACAGAGTTTTCCGGTGAAGAACGTCATCAGAGACGTATCGATCAGATCGAAGAGTAAAGAGAAAGGTATTTACAGGAGGAAAAGAAATGGCAAAAGTAGTTATTATGGATCACCCGTTAATTCAGCACAAGATTGGATATATCCGTCGCATGGACACCGGTACCAAGGATTTCCGTCAGACCATCAGCGAGATCGCAATGCTGATCTGCTATGAGGCAACCAGAGATTTACAGCTGACTGATGTAGAAATCCAGACTCCGATCTGTAAAACAACCGTAAAGGAATTAAAGGGAAAGAAAATGGCAATCATCCCCATTCTGCGTGCAGGTCTTGGCATGGTTGACGGTGTGCTGGAGCTGATTCCCGCAGCAAAAATCGGGCATATCGGTTTATACCGGGATCCTGAGACACATGAGCCGGTAGAGTACTATTGCAAGCTCCCCGCAGACTGCGCAGAGCGAGAGGTATTTGTTGTAGACCCCATGCTGGCAACCGGTGGATCCGCAGTGGCAGCCATCCAGCTTTTAAAGGACAAAGGCTGCAAGAAGATTCACTTCATGTGCATTATTGCTGCACCGGAAGGCGTAAAGAAAATGCAGGAGGCACATCCTGATGTGGACATGTACATAGGCGCTCTGGATGAGAAACTGAATGAGAATGCCTATATTGTGCCTGGTCTCGGTGATGCAGGCGACAGAATCTTCGGAACCAAATAATAAGGAAGAAAAGATGAAGCGTATTGATTATTTATCCTGGGACGAGTATTTTATGGGAATCTCATCCATGGCGGGAATGCGCTCCAAGGATCCCCATACCCAGGTGGGGGCATGCATTGTGGGCAAGGATCATAAAATCCTGTCGATCGGTTATAATGGTTTCCCGAGAGGCTGCTCAGACGATGAGTTTCCCTGGGACAGAGAGGGAGAGGAAGGCGAGACAAAGTATTCCTATGTAACCCATGGAGAACTGAACGCCATCCTGAACTATCAGGGAAGTCTGGAGGGAGCCACCCTCTATGTATCCCTTTTTCCCTGCAATGAGTGTGCAAAGGCGATTATTCAGTCCGGCATCAAGACGATTATCTATGCCAGCGACAAGTATGACGGAACTTCATCCAATAAAGCATCCAAGCGGATGCTGGATGCAGCCGGCGTACAGTACTATCGGTACAAGCCAACAGGACGGCAGCTGTCCATTGATTTATAGCGGACAACGGGAGGGAGGTGCTCGCGGACATGAACAGACTCTGGAAAAAGAATATGGCGATGGTTCTTGTGTCACTTTTTCTGGTGGCGGCTATGTCCGTGAGTGTCGTTTATGCCCAGACGACCCAGGAAAAAATCGATCAGGCGGAGAAGGAAAAAAAGGATACGGAGAATAAGCTGGACAATGCCAACCAGAACATTGATTCTTTAAAGGGCAGTCAGAACGCCCTGAAAGGACAGCTTAACAACCTGAATGAACAGCTGGAGCAGGTGGGAGATAACCTGAACCAGCTGGAAAGCCGGATTTCCTCCAAGCAGCAGGACATCCTCCAGACTCAGGCAGCGCTGGAAGAAGCACAGCAGGTGGAACAGGAGCAGTATGAACTGATGAAAGCCCGGATTAAGTTTCTCTATGAACAGGGTGAAAGCTCCTATCTGGAACTGTTACTGACCAGTAAAAATCTAGGGGATATTTTGAACCGTGCCGAATACATCAGTGAAGTGAACCTGTATGACCAGCGGCTGTTACAGGAATATCAGACAACCTGTGCCCAGGTGGCGGAGACAGAACAGCAGTTACAGACACAGCTGGCGGATCTGGGAGATATGAAGGTGCAGGTGGAAGCGGAGCAGAGCAAGGTGAGCGGGCTGGTGAGCCAGACCGCCAACAGTATCGCAGGCTATGCCAATGAGATTGATGCAGCGGAGGCAGAAGCGGAAAACTACGAAAATCTCATTGCTCAGCAAAATCAGAATATTGCAGCTTTGAAGAAACAGCTGGCAGAAGAGCGCAGATTGTCTAATCTGGCAGCATCTTCAGCAAAGCGGGATATTTCGGAGGTGACCTTTGCAGACGGAGACCGCTATCTGTTAGCCAACCTCATTTACTGTGAGGCGGGAGGTGAGCCCTACGAGGGCAAGGTAGCAGTGGGAGCTGTGGTCATCAACCGGGTGCTGAGTTCTGTTTATCCAGATACCGTGACCGGGGTTATCTACCAGCGGAAGCAGTTTTCACCGGTGGCAAGCGGACGGCTGGCAGCAGCCCTGGCCGCAGGAAAAGCCACCCAAAGCTGTTACCAGGCGGCAGATGAGGCAATGGCAGGTGTCACCAATGTAGGCAACTGTGTCTATTTCCGGACTCCCATCGAGGGACTGACCGGTATCTCCATCGGCGGTCATATCTTCTATTAAATAAAAGATACCAGGAGCTGTCTGCAGACTCTTTGCGCATGTGATATGCGTAGCAAAAACGGGAATGTTTCACGAAGGAAACATTCCCGTATATTTTTGATGAAAACGTTCATGATAAATATCATCTAACAAATCGCCGGTGGCAAGGAGAGCGTGCTCCAGCTGTCCCTGGGTAAGCAGCCCTTCTCGTCTTGCCTGCACCAGCTCGTCCAAATCTAACACCTTCAGACGTCCATCCGGGTAAACAACCACATCTACACATAAATCAATGCTGGTCACCGTACCCGCAGACTCATCTGTCTCATAATCCACAACATCGCAATACCAGTACATAAAGGTGTTGTCCTCTTTACAGAATTTACTGACCTTTATGTGTTCCTTCAAAAAATACGCTGAGAAACCATGATGCAGCTCTTTCTTTGGACGGAGCGCATTCCATTTCGTGAGAATCATGTTATCCGTACAGGATAAAATAACATCATCCTTTAACAAAATACACTCGTTGGGAATCAATCGTCTGCGATAAAGAACCGGATTTAAAATCATATCTCAAACCTACCCTTTCACGCTTTTTTTCATGTTACGTCAAAGGAGGAATTCTTGTCAATCACAAATGTAAAAGTATCTAAAAAAACTAAAATTTTGGTTTTGATTGTATATTCTGTGATTTTATGATAGAATCAAACCATTATTGAATGTGCATTTTAGACAATTTGTAACGATTCAAAGCCATGCAAACTAATAATAAAAGGTGGTGAAACAGTGCTTGAGGAAACTTTAAAGTCCATTAAGTCTGCGGAAGAAGGCGCAGCCGGCTTACTTCAAAAAGCAGAGGAAGAAGCAGCAGCCATTCTGGAGCAGGCGAAGGCAGATGCCAAAGCAATGAAACAGCAGGCTCAGGAAAAGAGCAGGCAGCTCGATAAGAAACAGGAGGACTCCATAAGGCAGCAGGAGGCAGTCTTAAAGGAGGATCAGGAAACCAATTCATCGGCAGAAATTGCCGGCATGCGGCAGGCAGCCTTACAGAATGAAAAGGATGCCATTGCTGCAATCCTTGAAAATCTGGTGTAAACAAGACAGGTTGTGACATAAGGAAAAGATAGAAAGGAGGGATGCCGGCATGGCAGTATTGCAGATGTGCAGAATCAATATCTGCGCATGGAAAAGCAATCGAAAAGCAATTTTGGAACGTCTGCAGCAGCTTGGTGTGGTAGAAATCAACATCGAACTGGAAGACGACAGCGGTTATGAACACATGGACACCGCAGCGGCGAGAGCCTCTTTTGAAAAGAGAGCCGGACAGGCTGAGGCGGCGCTGGAAATCCTGGACAAGTACCAGCCGGAAAACAAATCATTTCTGGCGTCTCTTGAAGGCAAAAAGTGTCAGAGCATTTCCCGGATAAGGGAAATCGAAAAGACGAAAACCCAGAAAGTTGAGAGCGTCCGCAAGATTATCGACCTCGACAGAGAGATTGGAGAACACCGGGCAGAAATTCTCAGAATCCAGACCCAGATGGAGAGCCTGACACCATGGCTTTCCCTGCAGGTACCGCTTTCCTTTGCGGGAACCAGGAAAACAGCTTTCATGGCAGGCATGATGCCAAGCGGAACCACGCGGGAGAGCATCATGGAGGAAGTGGCGCAGAAAGCGCCTGAGCTTGAGGCATACGAGGTGGAGGTTGTCTCCACGGACAAGGATTATGTGTACCTTACCATCGTATGTATGAAACCCCAGCAGGCACAGTTAGAGGAAATCCTGCGCTGCATGGGATTTATCAGACCTTCCGCAGTATCCAGAGAGATTCCGGCGAAACTGCAGGAGGATTACGAACAGCAGATTGCAGAGTGCCAGGAAAAAATCGTGGTGCTGGAGGAACTGATTCGTGAGTATGCCGATCAGCGGGAGGACATCCGGCTGGTGGCAGATTACTACCGGGCAAGGGCAGAGAAATACAAGGTTCTTGCGAAAATTCCCCAGACGAAGTACACCTTCGGTGTCAGCGGCTATGTACCCGCTGGCAGGGCGGATGCGGTAGCAAAGGAAATGGAGCAGAAATTTGACGCACTGGTGGAAGTCAGTGCTGTCAAGGAGGAAGAGGCACCGATTCTCTTAAAGAATAACGGCTTTTCTGATTCCGTGGAGAGTGTGGTGGAGTCCTTCGGACTTCCCGGCAAGGGTGAGTTTGACCCCACCTTTGTGACCTCTATCTTTTATGTGTTTTTATTTGGCATGATGCTTTCCGATGCAGCCTACGGCTTGATTATGATTATCGGATGCGGCATTGTGTTGAAGAAATTTCCCAACATGGCAGAGTCCACCAGGAAATTTCTCAAACTGTTTTTCTATTGTGGATTTTCCACCTTCTTCTGGGGTGTTCTGTTCGGCGGATTCTTCGGAGATGCGGTGGATGTTATATCGGAAACCTTTTTCCACCACAAGGTATCCCTTCCCGCTGTATGGTTCGCACCTTTAAACGACCCCATGCGGCTGTTATTGTTCTCCCTGGCTGTGGGACTCATTCACATGCTGGTGGGACTGGGACTCAAGGGTTACATGCTTTGCCGGGATGGCAAAATCCGGGATTTTGTCTGCGACATTATCTTCTGGTTCTGCCTGTTAATCGGACTGGTGTTACTGTTGGTTCCCAGCGATATTTTTGCAGGAATCGCAGGAAGTAAGGTGGTGCTGCCGTCATCGGTTGTCCTCTTATCCCAAATACTGGCAGGAGGCGGTGCGCTGGGCATTCTGCTCACCGCAGGCAGGGACAAAAAGAACCCCGGGCTTCGTCTGGCGTTAGGTGCCTATGGACTTTACGGTATTACAAGCTGGCTGTCTGACGCTTTGTCCTATTCCAGATTACTGGCGTTAGGACTTGCCACCGGTGTTATGGCATCCGTATTTAACCAGATGGGAGCCATGCTGGGTGACAGCATCCCCGGTGTTATCTTATTTATTCTTGTCTTTGTAGTAGGACATACCTTCAATATGGCAATCAACCTGCTGGGCGCCTATGTGCATACCAGCCGACTGCAATATGTAGAGTTCTACGGTAAATTTTATGAGGGTGGCGGAAAAGCCTTCACCCCGTTTCAACAGAATACAAAATACTTTGATTTTAAGGAGGAAGTAAAATCATGAACGGAATTGTATGGGCATTATTAGGAGCAGCTTTGGCAGTAGGACTGGCATGTTGTGGTTCTGCATACGGTGTTGGCGTGGCAGGTCAGGCAGCCAGCGGTGTCGTTACCGAGGATCCCGGTAAATTTGCGAAGGTACTGATTATGCAGCTGTTACCCGGTACACAGGGTATTTACGGACTGTTAGTTGCTTTCCTTGTTTTATCCAAAATCGGCATTATGGGCGGCAACGCAGCAGACATCAGCGTTTCCACCGGCCTGTTATTATTCATGGCTTGCCTGCCTATCGCTATCGCTGGTCTTGTTTCCGCGATCTTACAGGGTAAAACCTCTGTAGCTGCCATGGGCATCATCGCAAAGAAACCGGAGCAGTTCGGTAAAGCAATGCTTTTCCCTGCCATGGTTGAGACCTACGCAATCCTGTCCCTTCTGATTTCCATTCTGGCAGTGATCGGTATTCAGGTATAAGGGAAAACAGGAAAGGAAGAGCAGCGTATGACTGGATTAGAGAAAATGATAAGCCAGATTGAAGAGGAGAGCCGTGCTGCTGCACAGGAAAAGACGGACGCTGCCAAAGAGCAGGCAAATGCACTCTTAGAGGAGGCAAAAGCCCAATGCGCACAGATGGAGGCACAGGACGAAGCAAAGCGTCAGAAGGCGAGAGCCTTTATGGAGGAGCGTGTGGAGTCCTCCATGGAACTGCGTCACAGAACGGCATTACTTACGGCGAAACAGGAATTGATTTCCGAAGTGATGGAGCATGCCTATGAGCAGATTGCCAAGGCAGACGCTCCGGAATACTTCGCCCTTCTGGAAAAGGCACTGGAGTGCTATGTACAGCCGGAAAAAGGTCAGATTTACTTTTCCAGAGCTGATTTGGACAGGATGCCGGAAAGTTTCCGTGAAGCTATCTCCAAAATTGCAGGGGCAAAGGGCGGCAGCCTGGAGCTGATGCCTGCCACCCGTCCGGTGGAGAACGGCTTTATCCTGGTTTATGAGGGTACGGGAAACGATACCAGCATCGAGGAGAACTGTACGCTCCGTGCATTATTCTCCGCGAAAAAAGAGCAGTTGCAGGATATCGCCTACAAGAAATTATTTCATTCATGAAATCGCAGAAGGAGGTAACAGATGTCTGATGTAAAGTATACCTATGCGGTTGCACGAATCCGGGCTTTGGAGGTGTCCCTGTTTTCAGCGTCTGCCATTGAGCAGTTAATCGCCTGCAAAAACTATGATGCCTGTCTGGATTTCCTCAAGGAAAAAGGATGGGGCGATGCGGAACAGGACAAGACGGCAGAGAGTATTCTCACCACAGAGGAAGAACGAATCTGGCAGGTGATGGCAGAGCTGTCCGTGGACAGAAGTAATTTTGAAATCCTCTTTTATACCAACTGGTTTCACAATTTAAAAGCAGCAATCAAAAATGTGTGTACGAAGGACAAGGTACAAAACATTTATTATAAGAGCAGTTTTATGCCGCCGGAGGAACTGGAACAGCTTGTCCGGGAGCAGGACTTCGGCAGTCTGCCGGAGAACATGCAGGATGCAGCGAAGGATGCCTTTGAGACACTCCTTCATTCCAGGGACGGGCAGCTTTGTGACTGCATCATTGACCAGGCTTGTCTGAAAGCAATCCGCAAGGCGGGAAAAGCATCCCACACCGAGGTTATCCGCACTTACGCGGAGACCACCGTGGCATTGGCGGACATTAAAATTGCAGTGCGTTCCTGCAAGACGGGCAAATCAAAGGAATTTATGATGCGCTCTATGGTGGAATGTGACAGCCTGAATGTGGAAAATCTGTCGAAAGCGGTTCTGGCCGGGGAAAGCGCCCTCTACGAATATCTGGAGGAAAATGGCTATCGGGATGCAGTGGAGCAGTTGAAGCTCTCCTACTCCGCTTTTGAGAAATGGTGTGACAACCACATGATTGAGGCAATCAAGCCTCAGAAAACCAATCCCTTCTCCATCGGGCCTCTGGTGGGCTATGTATTGGGGAGAGAGAACGAAATTAAGACGGTTCGCATCATCCTGACCTGTAAACAGAACGGGCTGGGAGATGATGCCATCCGGGAAAGGGTAAGGGAAATGTATGTATAAGATAGCTGTCTTGGGTGATTATGCAAGTGTTTACGGCTTTGCGTCACTGGGACTGGATACATTCCCTGTGGACTCCCCCAAGGAGGGCGAGCAGACCTTGCGGCGGCTGGCGGAGAACCAGTACGCAGTTATTTATGTGACAGAAAATCTGGCAGCAGAGATTGAGCGGGAAATCAACCGCTACAAGGAGAGCATGATGCCGGCAATCATTCTGATTCCGGGCGTATCCGGCAACACTGGTGCTGGTGTGAAGGGCGTGAGCCTCAACGTGGAAAAGGCTGTCGGTTCCGATATTCTGTTCGGACAAGAATCATTAGGAAAGGTGGGTGACTACAACGATGAGCAGCGGCGTGATTAAAAAAGTAGCAGGACCTCTCGTAATTGCGGAGGGAATGCGCGACGCAAATATGTACGATGTGGTCCGTGTAAGTAAGCAGAGACTGATTGGAGAAATTATCGAGATGCACGGTGACCAGGCATCCATCCAGGTTTACGAGGAGACATCGGGACTGGGACCGGGCGAGCCGGTAGAGTCTACGGATGTGCCTCTTTCCGTAGAACTGGGTCCTGGACTGATCACCAGCATCTATGACGGTATTCAGAGACCACTTGATGACATTATGAAGGTGTCAGGCAACAACTTAAAGCGAGGCGTGGAAGTATCCTCTTTAAAGAGAGAGAAGAAATGGAACTTTGTGCCCTGTGCGGTAGTGGGTGATGAGGTGGAGGCTGGCGATATCATTGGTTCCGTCCAGGAGACCGCCATTGTCAACCACAAAATTATGATTCCCTATGGCATGAAGGGCAAAATCAAGGAGATTCGCGAGGGCGGGTTTACCGTAGAGGAAACCGTTGCGGTTCTGGAAACGGCATCCGGTGACAAAGAGATTACCATGATGCAGAAATGGCCGGTTCGTAAGGGACGTCCCTACACCAAGAAATTGCCCCTTTCTACCCCGCTTGTAACCGGTCAGCGTGTGGTAGATACCTTCTTCCCCATCGCAAAGGGCGGTGTGGCAGCGGTACCCGGACCCTTCGGCTCCGGTAAAACCGTTATCCAGCACCAGCTGGCAAAATGGGCAGAGGCGGACATCGTGGTTTACATCGGCTGCGGTGAGCGTGGAAACGAGATGACCGATGTATTGAATGAGTTCCCGGAATTGAAAGACCCGAAAACCGGCAACTCCCTGATGGAGCGTACCGTTCTTATCGCCAACACCTCCGATATGCCGGTAGCGGCTCGTGAGGCATCCATTTATACGGGTATTACCATTGCGGAGTATTTCCGTGATATGGGTTATTCCGTGGCATTGATGGCAGACTCCACCTCCCGTTGGGCAGAGGCGCTCCGTGAGATGTCCGGACGTCTGGAGGAGATGCCCGGTGAGGAAGGTTACCCCGCATACCTGGGCAGCCGTCTGGCACAGTTCTATGAGCGTGCCGGTTCTGTGGTGGCTTTAGGAAAAGAGGGACGTCAGGGTGCCCTGTCCGTTATCGGTGCCGTATCCCCTCCGGGTGGTGATATTTCCGAGCCGGTATCCCAGGCAACCCTCCGTATCGTCAAGGTATTCTGGGGACTGGATTCCGCACTGGCCTATAAGAGACATTTCCCTGCCATCAACTGGCTGACCAGCTACTCCCTGTATCTGGACAACATCAGCAGCTGGTTTGAGGAAAACGTATCCCCTGACTGGATGCAGGAGCGTCAGAAACTGATGAGCCTGTTGCAGGACGAGGCAGAGCTGGAGGAGATTGTAAAGATGGTAGGTATGGATGCACTGTCCGCACCGGATCGTCTGAAAATGGAGGCAGCCCGTTCCATCCGTGAGGACTTCCTGCACCAGAACTCCTTCCATGAAGTGGATACCTATTCGTCCCTGAAGAAACAGTTACTGATGATGCGGCTGGTAGTTGCTTTCTATGAGCAGGGCAAAGAGGCACTGGGCAATGGCGCCAGTGTGAACGCACTGATTAAGATGCCTGTCCGTGAAAAGATTGGACGTTACAAATATACCTTAGAATCAAATCTGGATGAAGAATATGAGTCTGTTATGAAAGAGCTGGAACGGGAAGCAGCAGACTGTGTAGGAAAGGAGGACTTCTAAATGCCAAAGGAGTATAGAACCATACAGGAAGTCGCCGGCCCTTTGATGTTGGTGAGTGGCGTGGAGAATGTCACTTATGATGAACTTGCAGAAATCGAACTGGCAAACGGGGAGACCCGCAGATGTAAGGTGCTGGAAATCGATGGAAATAACGCGTTAGTACAGTTATTCGAGAATTCCACCGGAATCAACCTGTCCAATTCCAAGGTACGTTTCCTTGGAAGGAGCATGCAGCTTGGCGTGTCCGGCGACATGCTGGGACGTGTCTTTGACGGTCTGGGACGCCCCATTGATGATGGTCCCGAGATTTTCCCGGAGGAGAGACGGGACATCAACGGTCTGCCTATGAATCCGGCAGCCAGAGCGTATCCGGATGAGTTTATCCAGACCGGTGTATCTGCCATTGACGGCTTGAACACCCTGGTTCGTGGGCAGAAACTTCCGATTTTCTCCGCATCCGGTCTGCCCCATGCCCGACTTGCAGCACAGATTGCAAGACAGGCAAAGGTTCGCGGTAAGGATGAGAAATTCGCGGTAGTATTTGCAGCCATGGGTATCACCTTCGAGGAGTCCAACTATTTTATCGATTCCTTTAAGGAAACCGGAGCTATCGACCGTACCGTTCTCTTTGTCAACCTGGCAAACGACCCTGCAGTCGAGCGTATCGCAACCCCCCGTATGGCATTGACCGCCGCAGAGTACCTGGCTTTTGAAAAGGACATGCACGTACTGGTGCTGCTTACCGATATTACCAACTATGCGGATTCCCTCCGTGAGATTTCCGCAGCCCGTAAGGAAGTTCCGGGACGTCGTGGTTACCCCGGTTACATGTACACCGATCTGGCTACCCTGTATGAACGTGCAGGACGTCAGCGCGGCAAGACCGGTTCCATCACCATGATCCCCATTCTGACCATGCCGGAGGATGATAAGACCCATCCCATCCCCGACCTGACCGGATATATCACCGAGGGACAGGTTATCCTTTCCCGTGAATTATATCGTAAGGGCATCCAGCCCCCCATCGATGTCCTTCCTTCCCTGTCCCGTCTGAAGGATAAGGGTATCGGTGAAGGAAAGACCCGTGCCGACCATGCCAACACCATGAACCAGCTGTTTGCCGCATATGCGCGAGGCAAAGAGGCGAAGGAACTGATGGTTATCCTGGGTGAGGCTGCGCTGTCTGATATCGATCTGATTTATGCGAAATTCGCAGAGGCATTTGAAAAGGAATATGTCTCTCAGGGATATGATGCCAACCGTGAGATTGAGGAGACGCTGGAAATCGGATGGAAATTACTGTCCATGCTGCCCAGAAGTGAGCTGAAACGTATTGATGATAAGTTCCTCGACCAGTATTACCAGAAAGAGAACTAGGAGGAATCAGTATGGCTCAGGCACAGGTAAATCCGACCCGGATGGAGCTGACCCGGTTAAAGAAAAAGCTGGTGACAGCCACCAGAGGTCATAAACTTCTGAAGGACAAGCGGGATGAACTGATGCGTCAGTTTCTGGATTTGGCGCGGGAAAACATGGCGCTGCGCCGGAAGGTGGAGACTGGTATTCAGTCGGCAAACCGCAATTTTGTCATCGCCAAGGCGGGCATGTCTGAGGAAACCCTGCATACAGCACTGATGGCATCCAAACAGGAGGTCTATCTGGAGGTGTCCCAGAAGAATGTCATGAGTGTGGATATTCCGGTTTTCCAGTACAAAACCCGGACGGCGGATGAAAACGATATTTATTCCTATGGTTTTGCATTTACCTCCTGTGATCTGGACGATGCCGTAAAATCTCTGGCAGATATTCTGCCGGATATGTTACAGCTTGCCCAGACGGAGAAGGCATGCCAGCTGCTTGCCAGCGAGATTGAAAAGACCCGCCGGCGTGTGAATGCGCTGGAGCATGTCATCATCCCCCAGACACAGCAGAGCATCAAGTACATTACCATGAAATTAGATGAAAATGAGAGAAGTACCCAGATCCGTCTGATGAAGGTAAAGGATATGATGCTGAAGGATGCCCACAACTACAGCAACAAAGAGGATGTCTTTGCAGTGGAAGTGGAAGAAGAGGTATAATAAAAGAACAGGAGAGAAAGGGTGTCATCAATGGATGATGCCCTTTTTCTGTCTGGAGAGCGACCGGATAGAACGTACGGCTCACACTTAAAAGCTTCTGCATATAATAAAGAGAAAGCAGATAACGGAGAAAAACAATGGAACATCACAGAATTCTTCCTTTTTACATGGCATATCCCTTCCCTCTCCTGTATCAGGATGAAGACACTGCTATGCGGGATCTGGAATATATTGGTCAGATGTATCCTCAAAAAGCAAAACAGGGGCAGCGTCAGGTTGCACAGGTCCTGGATAAGATGGATTATGAGGGAAGCCTGATCTATGATGAGTATCCGGATAAGCTACAGCTGTTGCGTCTGGCGGATACGATTCTTGATATTCTGAAAAAAGAAGAGGGTGAAAATGCCATGCAGGATTCGGATAAAGAACTGATACAGCTGATCCTGTTTTATGAGATTTATCGCAGACGGCATGACAACCGGAAAGGATATCTTAAGTTTTAATTTACAAAATTTTTGCGAAAATATGGTCGTGGTGTGTTATGATAAGAAAAACATCACGACTATATTTATGGAGCTTTCAATTTATGGATAAAAAGATCAAGCTGGGTATCCTTAAGGGAACGGTATACTTTCTTACATTTCTGGTGGCATTGGTGCTGATCAGTCATATGATCAACAGGGGAAATGCAGATATGACGGCACAGATGGCTGATGCCACTTTTCCCACGGTGGCCTTTCTCTTGAACGGAGATTCGATCAACACGCTGCATGGCTACAGTGAGGAACGGGATTGTAAATTGCAGCGGGATACCATTCAACCGGTGCAGCTGGATCGGAAACTGCAATTTGAGATCAATAAATACGGGCAGACAATCGCAAAAGTCAGTTATCAGGTAAGAAGTGTGGATGGAGAGCGGCTGATTGAAGACCATGAACTGGAGGACTATCAGGAGACCAAAGAACAGATTTATGGATTCATCACGCTGAAGGATTTGATTGAAGCAGACCAGGAATATGAACTGGTACTTCAGGTACTGTTGGAAAATGGACAAAATGTGTGGTTCTATACACGACTGATTCAGTCAGAAAATAATCATGCGGCAGAGAAAGCAGCTTTTGTCAGAGATTTCCATGAAAAGACTTTTGATAAGGAAGCGGCGGAAGAACTGGCTGTTTATCTGGAACCGGATTCTTCCGGAGATAACACTACGCTTGGATATGCCAATATTCACAGCAGCCTCAGTCAGATCACCTGGGCGGAGTTACAACCCAAACAGGTAACCCCTGCGCAGGTGACGATCCGGGAACTGGAACAGCAGACAGGATCCTTTCAAATCACTTATCTGCTTGCGATTCCCGAAGGAAGACAGAACAAGTACTATCGTGTGGAGGAGAGTTATCGGATTCGTTATACCAAAGACCGTATTTATCTGCTGGATTTTGAACGAACCATGGAGCAGTATTTTGATGAGACGGCAAATATATATAATAGTAATAAAATAGAGCTTGGAATCCGGCAGGAGGCAGCACAGCTGGTGGAGGACGATGGTGGAAGTGTAGTGGCTTTTGTGTCAGGAGGAGCGCTCTACTGTTACCAGACCACCGATGAGAAGATAGCCGTTTTGTTCCGTTTTACGGATCAGAAGCATTGGGATGAACGGACTATTTACCGGCAGTACGGAATCCGGATCCTCAACGTGGATGAGGGCGGAAATGTACAGTTTATGGTTTACGGTTACATGAACCGGGGAAAACACGAAGGACAGGTGGGGATTGTGGTCTACGGTTATAATGCGTCCCTGAATACGGTGGAGGAACTGCTTTATATTCCCTATGACAAAACCTACGAAGTTCTGGAAGCAGAAATTGACCGGCTGACCTATCTGAGCAAAAGTAATGATTTCTTTTTTACCATGCAGGACACGGTATATACCGTGAATCTGGAGAACAGACAACTGACGGTGGTGGTGAAAGGACTTCAGGGAGACACTTATGATGTGTCAAAATCCAATCAAATGTTCGTCTGGCAGGAATTAAAAAACGGAACTCCGTCGGCACTGATTCTGAAAAACCTTACAACCATGGAGGAGCACAGGATCGAAGCAGGAGAGGGACGGGTGATCATACCGTTAGGCTTTATGGAAGAGGATTTAATCTATGGACTGGCTTGGGAGAGCGATGCCATTGTGGAACCATCCGGGAGCAAGACCTGGCTGTTGCATGAACTTTTCATTGAGAATGAAAATCACGAAGTCTTGAAAACCTATTCCCAGGAAGGTTATTATATCACTGGTGCAACGGTGGAGGATAACCAGATCGTACTAAAAAGGGTTGTAAAAACAGAGGATGGATGGGAAGATGCAGAAGATACCCAGATTATGAGTTCGGAAGAACCCAGACAACTGGTGAACGTGCAGGAACGTGTGGTAACAGAAAAGTATCAGCAGATCTATCAGATTGCGTTGAAGGATCCCATTGCGGATCGTTCTGTCAAAGTACTGACACCGAAGGAAGTTATTTTCGAAGGCTCAAAGCAGCTGGATATTGTGGAAAATGAAGAGACAGAGCATTACTATGTTTATGCACTTGGGAAAGTGCTGGGAATCTATGCACAGCCGGGACCTGCTGTAAAACAGGCATATGAAAATGCAGGGATTGTACTGGCAGAGGACGGAAGCTACATCTGGAAACGCACGACCCGCAGTGTAAAAAACCAGATCATGGCGATCAAGGGAGGAATTGCGGCTACAGAAGAGAAGACCCGTGTGGCGGTATGCCTGGATGCAATGTTAGAATTTGCAGGAGTTCCACGGCAGACCCAGTATATGTTACAACAGGGAGAACTTCCTTTCGATATTCTGAAAAAAGTATTGGAACAGGAACGGGTATTAGACCTGTCCGGAAATACACTGGATGCACTGTTATATTATGTAAACATGGATGATCCTGTTCTGGCCATCTCCCGAAAAACCTCGGAAGCGTATCTGATTATTGGATTTAATGAATTCAATATTGTGGTAATGGATCCGGCAGATGGCACTGTTTATAAGAAGGGAATGAATGATTCCAAGAGCCTGTTTGAAAACGGAAACTGGCAGTTTTTGACCTACCTTCCAAAGGAAAAATAAGACAGTAACAGAGAGAAGAAGCCGTCCTGTCCGAAGGCAGGACGGCTTCTCCTTTGATTGGGGAATCAAATATCAAATTAGTTCAGTTCTCCATTTTATAACGGGTTACGATACTTTGGATACGCTCAACAGGATTGAGCAGATCGCTGATGGAAGTATCATGATTTAAGGTATCAATAATATATGCAATATATTTACTTAAGTCGCAGTTGATATACCACTCGCGCTCCAAAAGTTCAGGAGCCTGATAAACCAGATTGGTAGTCAGTACGCGGTTGATACTGCCATTTGCATAGGCTTCATCAAACTTGTCCAGACCGCTGGTAAATAAACCGAAAGTAGAGAACACAAAGATGTTTCGTGCTTTGCGTGCTTTCAGGGCGGCAGCAACCTCCAGTACGCTTTCACCGGAGGAAATCATGTCATCGATGATGATCATGTCTTTTCCCTCTACACTGGTTCCTAAGAACTCATGGGCAACAATGGGGTTGCGTCCGTTTACAACGCGGGTATAGTCTCTTCTCTTATAGAACATGCCCATATCCAGACCCAGTACGTTGGCAATGTAAATTGCACGGCCCATACCGCCTTCATCCGGGCTGATGACCATCATATGATCGGAATCAATTTCCAGACCTTTTACATTGCGAAGCAGACCTTTGATAAACTGGTAAGCAGGCTGAATGGTTTCAAAACCGTGAAGAGGAATTGCATTCTGCACACGGGGATCGTGGGCATCGAAAGTGATAATATTATCAACTCCCATATGAACTAATTCCTGTAAAGCGATGGCGCAGTCTAAGGACTCACGTCCGCTTCTTTTATGCTGTCTGCTTTCGTACAGGAAGGGCATGATTACGGTGATACGTCTTGCCTTTCCGCCTACTGCGGAGATAATTCTCTTTAAATCCTGATAATGATCATCAGGAGACATATGATTCACTTCGCCGCACAGAGAGTAGGTAAGGCTGTGGTTACATACATCCACCAGGATATAGAGATCGTCACCACGAACGGACTGGTTGATCACACCCTTTGCTTCACCGGAGCCGAAACGGGGTACTTTGGTATTTACGATATAGGAATCACGCTGATAGCCTGCAAAAGCAAGAGAGTCTTTGTGCTCGCTTTCACGTTCTGTTCTCCATTTTACAAGGTAGTAGTCAACCTTTTCTCCCAGAGATTTACATCCCTCCAAAGGAATGATGCCGAGGGAACCGGCAGGAATTGTTTCCAAGTTTCTCTTTTCTTCGCGCTTAGGCATGAAGGAACCTCACTTTCTGTTTAGCATACGTTTTTTTTGCATCCGGATATCCGGTCCGGTTAGCTTGCACACTTCATAGTGGCTGGTAATTCTGGAAAAAATACGGTCGGAATAGCGGTTACGCAATTCTTCCAGAGACAGATTGGTGGAAATAATGGTAGACTTTTTACGCAGATGCCGTTCATTAAGCAGCGTAAAAAGCTGTGTTGCCACAAAATTATTGGTTAACTCTGTGCCCAGGTCATCTATTATCACCAGGTCACAATTATATAAGTCTTCGCAGATATTGTAAAGTTCTTCTTTTGATTTATAGGAAAATGAATTGCGGGACAGGGTTTCAAACAGGGCAGCAGCGCTGAAATAAAGTACGGAATGTCCACGTTCCAGTAATTCTTTGGAGACACAGCAGGAGAGGAAAGATTTTCCAGTTCCCACTGTTCCATAGAAAAACAGATTGTGATAGTCGGAATTAAAATTGTTGATAAAATTCTGGCAGGTCAGAACCGCATTCTGAAAACGTGTCAGATCCTCTCCGGAATAATAGCTGTAGGAGAGGGTGTTGAAGTTTTCGGAGGCGAGAAGCTCCTGAATGTTGGACTGTTCATACAGCAATGTGATCATCTGCTGCTTAAAGCAGTGACATTTCTGACCATCAATGTAGCCGGTATCCTTGCAGTCAGGACAATCATAGATGGGATCCAGGTAATCGGCGGGGAAGTGATGTGCAGCAAGAAGTGTGGATTTCTGGGCACGAAGAGCGGCAAGCATGGTTTTTAATTCCTCCAGAGCGTGGGAATCACCTTCCAGAAGCCGTTTGCCACAGGCTACGGAACAGGTGGAAATTTCCTGTTCCAATGCCTCATAGGAAGGAATCTCACGGTATACTTCATCCCTGCGCTCCATATAGATCTGGTGGTTGCGGTTTTGAGCCGCTTCATAACCACGGATGATGGAATTGTATTGCGAATTGGTAAGTGCCACGGATGAATCTCCTTTTCCTGCATCTAGTTGCTGAGAATCTCATGCTCCAGTTCATCAAAATCATAAGAGTTCTGGGTGAACTGGTTGAATTTATTGGTTGTCACAGTTTTAGGCTGGGCAGCTTTCTTTTTCTGGTAAACAGCATCCAGCTGGGCAATGTCCTTAGGAGAGTGAACATTTGCCTGGCGCCAGCTGGAAAGAATCCCCTCTGCATATTCAAAACGGTGTTTGTCAGTTGCAAGTACGGTGCGGGCACATGCCTCCAGAATGATATCCTCAGTGAAGGCATATTCCCGGGTCCAGCGATTGATGTAATCCACCTCCCGATTGGTGGGAGCGGAGTTTTTACCCAGGGCATTCATAATAGAATAAACGGTTTTGTCGTATTTATAGGTAAACTGTTCTGCTTCCTTGGGAGTGGTAACGCCTGCCATAGTCCAGTTGACAGCTACCTTTTCTATGTACCGGAAGTCTTTTTTTCCGCGTCCGACGCAATACTGCAGCAGAAAATCAATCAGATCCTCAGAAAAGTGCAGCTGGTCATGCATAAAGAAAATTGTTTTGATCTCTGTGGGGGTCAGTGTCCTCCCAAGATATTGCTCTGTAATGAAAAGTAACTGTGCAGTATCCTGGCGGTTTTTAAATTCCCTAAGCTGATCTAAGGTATAATCCGGTTTTACATAGGGATCTTTTGCAGTGACAGAGGTGTTCTCTGATTTCGGAACAACCGTTGTGCGGGATGTGATGGACACAACAGGAGCAATCGGCCGGTTAACGGAAGCGTGCTGATCCTGAACCGCAGTTTCTGCCGGGTGGGTATTGTTCATATCAAACAGATGGATACCGGACAGGGATTTATCGCTGTCATAATCCAGAGAGAGCAGATTCCTTTTCTCCCAGTATTGAAGTGCCCGCAATACATCCTTTTCCGTGTGATTGAACTTGTCCGCAATATCAGACACACTGGTGGACATGCCGGAGCCCAGCATACGAAGAAGATAGAGATATACCTTCAGCTGTGCATCGTTGGCATCTTTCATATAAGTATCAATAAAGCAATTGGAAACAGCAGTGCTGTTGGCATATACATCGTTATAAATTGTAATTCTCCCCATTTCAATCTCCCATCTCTCTCATTCATCAGAGATTATAGCATGGGGATTCCTAAATGGGAATCGGCATTTTGACAGAAAAGCCGGAAGCGCAAAAAACAGGGAAAATGTGGATAATGTGGATAAAAAAGAAAAATGTGGAGAAGGACGGCAGGGTCAGGTCTTTTTTTAAAAAAATATCCACATTGTTATCCTCAATAGAAAAGAACGAACAATGTGGATGTTGTGGATAATTATTTTTTTAGCAGGTTTTCACCGATTTTAACCACATCCCCGGCACCCATAGTTATCAACAAATCACCGCTTGTGCAATTTTCCAATACATAATTTTCAATTTCTGCAAAAGAAGGAAGATAGGTACAGCTCGCACCAAGGGCTGACAGTTCTTTTTGAAGAGTTTCGGAACTGATGCCCAGATTATCCGTCTCTCGTGCCGGATAGATGTCGGCAAGAATGACATGGTCTGCAAGGGATAGCGCCTGTGCAAACTCTTTCAGGAAGGACTTGGTGCGGGTATAGGTATGAGGCTGGAAGATGCACCACAGGGTTTTGTGGGGATAGTTGGCGGCAGCCTTCAGTGTTGCTGCAATTTCGGTGGGATGATGGGCGTAATCATCAATGATGGTGATTCCGTTTACTTCCCCCTTATACTCAAAGCGCCGGTCCGTACCAGTGTAATGTAACAGGGCGGTGCGGATAGCTTCCGTGTCGATGGCAAACAGATCCGCCAGGGCAATGGCAGCGCAGGCGTTGTAAATATTGTGCTCTCCGGGGACTTTCAGAGAGAAGTCACGGCGGGTGCCATCTTTTTTTACTAAGGTGAAGGAGGCGTGACCCAATTCATCCCAGGAAATATCCTCCGGGTGATAATCAAAGGAAGGATCGGCACCGTAAGTGATAATAGGACAGGCTGCATCCCTGGTAATCTCTTCCACATGGTCAATCTCACCGTTGATGATCAGCGCACCGTCTGAGGGAAGCAGACAGGCAAAACGATGAAAAGAATTGCGGATATCCGCCAGATCCTTAAAGAAATCCAGGTGGTCTGCTTCTATATTTAAGATAATACTGTATCTGGGGAAAAAGCTTAAAAAACTGTTGGTGTATTCACAGGCCTCAGTGACGAAATACTGGGAACCGCCAACACGGATATTGCCTCCGATGGTTTTTAAGATACCGCCGATGGAAAGGGTGGGGTCAGTACCTGCCTGCAGCAGAATCTCAGAAACCATGGAGGTCGTGGTAGTCTTGCCATGGGTGCCACTGATGGCAACCGGCAATTTGTAATTGCGCATCAACTGTCCCAACAATTCTGCCCGGGATAAAAGAGGAATTCCGTATTCCACAGCCCTGGCATATTCCGGATTATCCGGGTGGATGGCACTGGTAAATACCACCACATCAATATTTTCAGTAATATTTTCAGCCCGTTGACCATAATGTATGACAGCCCCGTTTTTTTCCAGTCCCTCTGTGAGTGGGGAGCGCTTGGAATCAGAGCCGGATACCCGGAAACCCTCCGTCAGAAGAATTTCTGCCAGACCGCTCATACTGATGCCGCCGATACCGATGAAGTAAATGTGTTGTTTATTTTTAAAATTGATTTCGTACATGATGATAACTCCCTTCTTATTCATTATACGCAGTTCTGCGCAAAAAGACAAATGCCAAAGCGAGAAAGTGAAAAATAAAGAAGAGAATGCATTACTGTTCACTCAGCAGAAAAACACTTGCTGTTTTGCTGCGTAAGAAAGTGACTCAATAGAATGCCGATGGAATTTGTATATATTATTTGTATTTTTTTACCATATTTTATAATCATTTTCGGCAAAAAGCTTGTAATAATGATTCACTTTTATTCCATATTGTGTTATAATCTATTCACATCATACAATATGCATAAAAGTGATGTATAAATCGACCAGAGAGGTGATGACATGATAAAAAAAGAGATGATTGCAATGCTTCTCGCTGGTGGACAAGGCAGTAGATTAGGGGTACTGACTTCCAAGATGGCGAAACCGGCGGTGGCATTCGGAGGGAAATATCGAATTATAGATTTTCCGCTCAGCAACTGCATTAACTCGGGCGTGGACACAGTGGGTGTACTGACACAGTATCAGCCGCTGCGTCTCAATACACACATTGGAATTGGTATTCCCTGGGACCTGGACCGAAATATTGGTGGAGTTACTGTGTTACCCCCCTATGAGAAGATCGGAAACACGGAATGGTACACCGGCACGGCGAATGCTATTTATCAGAATCTGGCATATATGGAGAACTATAATCCGGAGTATGTGCTGATTTTGTCGGGAGATCACATCTACAAGATGGACTATGAGGTGATGCTGGATTTCCATAAGGCAAACGGAGCGGAAGTGACGATTGCGGTTATGCCTGTTCCTATGGAAGAAGCAAGCCGGTTCGGAATTGTCATTGCGGATGAGAACCGCAAGATTCAGGAATTTGAGGAGAAACCGGAGCATCCCAGAAGCAACCTGGCATCTATGGGCATTTATATCTTCAACTGGAAAACGCTGAAAGAGAGTCTCATTGCCATGGCAGACCAGCCGGCATTAGATTTCGGAAAACATGTCATTCCTTATTGCCACGAACGGCATATGCCGTTATATGCCTACGAGTTTAACGGTTATTGGAAAGATGTAGGCACTTTGAATTCCTATTGGGAAGCCAATATGGAACTGATTGATATCGTACCGGAGTTTAATCTGTACGAAGAATACTGGAAGATTTATACAAAAAGTGAGGTCCTGCCGCCGCAGTACATATCCGCAGACAGTGTGGTAGAGCGCAGCATCATCGGTGAAGGATCGGATATCAGAGGTAAAATTTACAACTCTGTCATCGGATGCGGTGTAACCATTGGTGAGGATACCGTGGTTCGCGATTCTATTATTATGAATCATGTGGTCATCGATAAAAATTGTGAGATCAATAAAGCCATTGTTGCAGAAGATGTTTCCATCGGACAGGATGTTAAGCTCGGAATTGGTGAAGAGGCGGACAACGAACTCAACGCAGGTATTTACAATCACGGTCTGGTGACCATCGGCGAGAAGAGTGTGATTCCTGACGGGGTAACCGTAGGTAAGAACACGGTGATCTCCGGTGTGACTTCCAAGGAGGATTACCAGGAGAACGCCCTTGCAAGTGGCAAATCTTTGATAAAGGCAGGTGACAAGTTGTGAGAGCAATCGGTATCATATTAGCAGGCGGAAACAATTACAGAATGAAGGAACTCTCCAAAAAGCGTGCGGTGTGTGCGATGCCCGTTGCAGGAAGTTACCGTAGCATTGACTTTGCACTGAGCAACATGTCCAATTCCCATATCGGGAAAGTGGGTGTGTTAACCCAGTACAATGCCAAGAGCCTGAACGAACACCTCAGTTCTTCCAAATGGTGGGATTTCGGAAGAAAACAGGGAGGTCTGTATGTATTTACTCCTACCATAACTGCAGAGAATAATTTCTGGTATCGTGGTACGGCAGATGCGATTTATCAGAACCTTTCTTTTTTGAAAAGCAGTCATGAACCCTATGTAGTTATTGCCTCCGGGGATGGTATCTACAAACTGGACTACAATAAAGTACTGGAATATCACATTGAGAAAAAGGCAGATGTCACAGTGGTATGCGCGGATATGGCAGATAGTTCAGATATGGAGCGTTTTGGTACGATCAAGATGAACGAGGAATGCCGTATTGAGGAATTTGAAGAGAAGCCGCTTCTTGCCAAATCCAACATCGTGTCCTGTGGTATTTATGTCATTCGCCGCCGTCAGCTTATTGAAATGATTGAGCAGTGTGCCCGGGAAGACCGGTATGACTTCGTGAAGGATATTCTCATCCGTTACAAGGATATAAAGAAGATCTACGGATATAAGATGAAAGAATACTGGAGAAATATTGCTTCTGTAGAGGATTATTACAAAACCAATATGGATTTTCTGAAACCGGAGATCCGTGATTATTTCTTCAGGCAGTACCCGGACATTTATTCCAAAGTGGATGATTTGCCTCCGGCGAAATATAATCCCGGTTCCCAGGTACGCAATAGCTTGATTTCCAGTGGATGCATCATTAACGGAACCGTAGAGGATTCCGTGATTTTCAAAAAAGCATATATTGGAAATAACTGCTACATCAAGAATTCCATCATTTTAAATGATGTGTACATAGGGGATAATACGCACATCGAGAATTGCATCGTAGAAAGCAGAGATACGATCCGCGCCAATACCTATCATAAAGGTGAGGATGAAATCAAGATTGTTACGGAGCAGGGGGATCGTTTCGTCATATAAGAAATGAAAGGGGACAAAAGATGGACATTACAGATGTGCGTGTGCGCAAAGTGAGTGTGGAAGGAAAGATGAGAGCCATCGTTTCAGTGACACTGGATAATGAATTTGTGGTGCATGATATCAAGGTCATCGAGGGAGAAAACGGATTATTTATTGCAATGCCGAGTAAGAAGGGAAATGACGGAGAGTATCGGGATATTGCTCATCCGATTAACTCAGCCACACGTGAAAAAATCCAACAGTTGATTCTGGAAGCCTACCAGCGGGAACTCGCTGCAGCACAGGTTTCCAGTGAATGCAACTAACATCTAAAAAGTACAGGCCGTCCGGACAGGGACGGCTTGTTTTTTTGCCCTTTTGCCGTTACAATAAACAAGAGTGAGTAAAAGGAAGGATATAGATTTTTTATGTATATGATCGTAGGTCTGGGAAATCCGGGCAAAGAATATGAAAACACAAGGCACAATATCGGCTTTCAGGTGGTGGATGCCATCGCAGATAAGGCAGGTATTTCTATTAAGAATAAAGAAGGAAAGGCGCTGACCGGAAAAGGAATGTTTGCCGGACAGAAGGTACTGCTGGTAAAGCCCCAGACCTACATGAATCTCAGTGGAGAAAGCGTGAGAGCGCTCATAGATTATTATAAAGTGGATGAAACCGAAGAGTTAATCGTCATTTCCGATGATATCAGCCTGGATGTGGGTAAGCTGCGCATCCGCAAGAAGGGCAGTGCCGGCGGTCATAACGGACTGAAGAATATTATTCTCCATCTGGGGCACGATGGATTTAAACGTGTGAGGATGGGGGTAGGCGAAAAGCCACAGGGCTATGACCTGGCAGATTATGTGTTAGGACATTTTCCTTCCGAAGAACGGGAAATCATGAAGGAAAGCGTGGCGAGAGCAGTGGATGCCATCGGTGAAATCATGACCGGGGGCGTGGACAAGGCGATGAATCTCTATAATTAAAAGGAAACAGATATGCGGGTACTTACAGAGCCTTTGCGTGAACTGGCGGAATTTGAATCCATACAGAAGAATTTACAGCAAGGCAGAGAAACATGCGTTTCTCTGTCTGGCTGTGTGGACTCACAAAAACTTCATATGGTATACGGACTGGGAGAAAGCTTTCGCTGCAAATTGATTGTCACCCACAACGAGCGTCGGGTACGGGAAATTGCGGAGGAATTCTCCTTTTATGACCGGAATGTCATGGTTTATCCGGCAAAAGATCTGATTTTCTATCAGGCGGACATTCATGGAAATGAGCTGGTGACAGAACGTATGCAGGTGTTACGCCGACTACTGGAGGGAAGACCGGTTACTCTGGTCACTACGTTTGATGCCCTGATGACACCGCAGATTCCACTGCAGGTTTACCGGGAGCAGACTGTCACCGTGCAAAATCAGGGAATCCTGCAGGAGGATGTCATTGCAGAGAAACTGGTGGCAATGGGGTATGAGAAAAATTATCAGGTAGAGGCACCAGGACAATTTTCCATTCGGGGTGGCATCCTGGATATTTTTGATCTTACAGAGGAAAATCCCTATCGTGTGGAACTCTGGGGAGACGAAGTGGACTCCATTCGAAGTTTTGATGTTTTAAGCCAGCGCTCCATTGAAAATCTGGAATCTGTTACCATCTACCCGGCATCGGAGATGGTGCTGGATACCTGGACGCTGAAAGAAGGGATGAAACGGATTGAAAAGGAGGCAGACAAGGTTATTACCAGTCTCCGCAAGCAGTTTAAGACAGAGGAAGCGCATCGGCTTCAGGTACAGATCAAAGAGTTAAAAGAACAGGTTGTGGAGTTTGGAACCGGTTCCGGATTAGAAAGTTATGTAAGTTATTTTTATAAAGATACCGTGTCTTTGCTGGAATTGTTCCAATTGGAGAAAACATGTCTGTTTCTGGATGAGCCAAGCCGGATCCGAGAGCATGTCCAGGCAGTGGAACTGGAATTTCGGGAGAGTATGATGCATCGGCTGGAGAAGGGATTGTGTCTGCCTGGACAGGCAAAACTCTTGTATTCTGCCGAGGAAACGGTGTCGCGGCTTACCAGATTTCCGGTGTTAAGCGTCTCGACCATTGAAATGCGGGCACCCATTATCAAGCCGACGATCCGCTATGAGATTCAGACGAAAAGTATTTCTTCCTATAACAATAGTTTTGAAGCCTTAGTGACGGATTTAAAGCGTTATCGTAAAAACGGATACCGGATTTTACTGTTATCAGGGTCAAGAACCCGTGCGAAACGGTTAGCTGCAGATCTGCAAAACGAAGAACTGACCGCTTTTTACTCGGAAAATCCGGAGCGTGTGCTGCAGCCCGGAGAGATCATGACCTTTTATGGACATGTAGGGAAAGGGTTTGAATATCCGTTATTAAAATTTGCCGTTATTTCTGAGACCGATATTTTCGGAAGCAACGACAGAAAGAAACGAAAGAAAAAGAAACCTGCCAAGGAGTATTCCGGTACACGGATTCAGGATTTTAATGATCTGAAGGTGGGAGACTATGTGGTGCATGAAAACCATGGTCTGGGGATTTACCGGGGCATTGAGAAGATTGAAGTCGATAAAGTGGTCAAGGACTACATGAAAATTGAGTACCGGGATGGCGGAATCTTATATGTCATCGCCACAGCACTGGATGCGATCCAGAAATATGCTTCGGCAGATGCCAGAAAACCCAAAATCAACAAGCTGGGAACGCAGGAATGGGTGAAAACCAAAACGAGAGTCCGTGGAGCAGTCACAGCGGTGGCCAAAGATCTGGTGGAACTGTATGCTGTTCGTCAGAGCAAGGAAGGGTACCAGTTTGGAAAAGACACGGTCTGGCAGCAGGAATTTGAGGAAATGTTTCCCTTTGAGGAGACGGAAGATCAGCTTGCCGCCATTGCAGCCACCAAGGAAGATATGGAAAGCCGTAAAATCATGGATCGTCTGATTTGCGGCGATGTGGGGTATGGAAAAACAGAGGTGGCAATCCGTGCTGCCTTTAAAGCAGTGCAGGAAGGGAAGCAGGTGGTTTTTCTTGTACCCACTACCATTCTGGCAAAGCAGCATTACAACACGTTCATCCAGAGAATGAAAGATTTTCCGGTGCGGGTGGATTTACTCTGCCGTTTCCGCACTCCTGCGGAACAGAAAAAGACACTGGAAGATTTGAAAAAAGGTTTTGTGGACATTCTTATCGGCACCCACCGGGTGCTTTCCAAGGATGTGCAGTTCAAAGATTTGGGACTGCTCATTGTGGACGAGGAGCAGCGGTTTGGGGTCACCCACAAGGAGAAAATCAAGAAGATGAAAGAGGATGTGGATGTGCTGACACTGACGGCAACCCCCATCCCCAGAACCCTCCACATGAGCCTTGTGGGTATCCGTGACATGAGTGTTTTGGAGGAGGCACCGGGAGAGCGTGTCCCCATCCAGACTTTTGTCTGCGAGTACAATGACGAGATGGTGAGAGAGGCAATCGTACGGGAACTGTCCCGCTCCGGGCAGGTTTACTATGTCTACAACCGGGTCAGCAATATTGATGAGGTGACCGCCCAGATCCAGGAACTGGTGCCGGAAGCGGTGGTGGCTTTTGCCCATGGACAGATGAAAGAGGAAGAACTGGAACGGATCATGTCTGACTTCATCGAGGGAGAGATTGATGTACTGGTGTCCACTACCATTATCGAAACAGGACTGGATATTTCCAATGTGAATACTATTATTATCCAGGATTCGGAAAACATGGGACTGTCCCAGCTTTATCAGCTCCGGGGACGTGTGGGAAGATCCAACCGTACCGCCTATGCCTTCCTTATGTACAAGAGGGACAAAATGTTAAAGGAAGTGGCAGAGAAACGTCTGGCTGCCATCCGGGAATTCACGGAGCTGGGAAGCGGTTTTAAGATCGCCATGAGAGATCTGGAAATCCGGGGAGCCGGAAACCTGCTGGGACAGGCGCAGAGCGGTCACATGGAGGCTGTGGGCTACGACCTGTACTGCAAGATGCTCAATGAAGCAGTCAAAAGCCTGAAGGGACAGGAAGTAATCGAGGATTTTCATACGGTGGTGGATCTGGATGTGGATGCCTATATTCCTCCGGAGTATATCGTCAATGAACTGCAGAAACTGGAAATCTATAAACGGATTGCGGGTATTGAAAACCAGACAGAGGCAGATGACATGAAGGAAGAACTGTTAGACCGTTTCGGAACGACGCCGAAATCTGTGGAGAACTTACTGCGAATCGCCTTGATCCGTGTACAGGCACACAAGGTATACGTGTCAGAATTAAAGGGCAGAGGAGAACTTCTCACCATTACCATGCATGAGAAAGCCCGGATCCGTGTGGAATGCCTGCCGGAGTTATTGGCTGCCTTTGCGGGAAAACTGACATTCCATGCCAAGGGAACCTATTTTGAATATCGATTTAAAAAATGTGGTGTGGTGGAGAAAGATTCGGAAAATCTTCTTCATTTATGTGAAACAACCCTGGAAAAAATGACACAAATTCTCATATAGTCCCATAAAACGGACACACAGTTTGCTATACCGTTATCATAGACAGAAAAGAAATCTGTCAGAGAGGACGGTAGAGCAGATGAAAGGATATGCAGTGGACAGTGGTTATATGGGATATGTAAGTGGCAGGTATATTTTATTTGCCAGTGAAGCGGACTACATGGAATACCTTCAGTAGTTATACTATACGAAAGAAAAAGAAACAGGAAAGGATCTAGGTATGATGCAGGAGAAAGAATATCTGGTACGGCCATTGCGGGAACAGCATTGTCTGGATGTGGAAGTGCCGGGATCGAAAAGTATTACCAATCGGGCATTACTGCTGGCAGCGATGGGAGAGGGTGCATGTACGTTGCATGGTGTACTGTTCAGCGAAGATTCCAGGGCGTTTCTCCAATGTTTGCAACAGTTAGGCTTTTCACTGTATATAGATGAGACGGAAAAAAGAGTGACCATCCAGGGAACCGGCGGAATGATCCCAAACCGAACGGCTGCGATCCATGTGGGAAGCGCGGGAACAGCAGCCAGGTTTCTTACGGTGTTTCTGGCATTCGCAGGAGGAGACTATCAACTGCAGGCGTCGGAGCAGATGTGCAAACGCCCAATGGAACCATTAATCACAGCACTCCGACGGGCCGGTGCAATGATCCATTGCACCGGAGAGGAAAATCATTTTCCTTTTAAACTGCACTCCAGGGGCATGGATCCGAAAGAGATAACCATTAATACGGATGTAAGCAGCCAGTTTGCCAGTGCATTGATGATGGCGGGCTGTCTTTTGCCTTCCGGTCTGGAAATGAAACTGGAGGGGCAGAGGATCAACGGTTCTTATATCAAGATCACCCAGCGCATGCTGGAACAGTTCGGTGTTCCATATACCAGAGAAGATGATTTGTGCCGAATCCCCGGAGGCTGCCATCACCATATAGACAGTTATGAAATTGAACCGGATGTTTCGGCAGCAGCATATTTTTATGCTATGGCACCCATCGGGGGAAAATCTGTCCGGGTGAAGGGAGTACATCTGGATTCCATGCAGGGAGATATCCGATTCCTGAAAGTGCTGGAACAGTTGGGCTGTACCCTGACGGATGAGGACTCAGGCATCCGGTTGGAAGGAACGCAGAGTGGACATTATCCCGGAGTGACCATTAACATGAAGGATTTTTCCGATCAGACCATGACCATGGCAGTGGTGGCTGCTTTTGCGGATACGCCCACTCTCATTGAGGGAATCGGGCATATTCGTTTCCAGGAATCCAATCGCTTGCAGGCGATTATCACAGAATTGCGGAGAGTGGGAATTCAGGCGGAGGAACTGCAAAAGGGAGAAGCTTTGAGGATTTGCCCCGGGACCGTTCATGGAGCGTTGATCGAGACCTATGAGGATCATCGGATGGCAATGGCTTTTTCTCTGTTGGGACTGCGTTGTCCCGGTGTTCGTATTCACAATCCGGGATGCTGTGCCAAAACTTTTGAGCATTATTTCGATGTACTGGACACGCTGACGGCGGAAAAAGCTACAAATTAAAGAAAAATTAAAATTTTGTTTAAGAACCCCTAATAGTACCCCTGTATCATAAAATTTAGTTCGTTTTGCCAATATTGTGGCTGCGCAAAGTGTGGAAGCACCTGGAAGTTTGCAGATAGTGGAAAGGCATGGTTATTTTATGCAGAGAAGGCGTTACGGGGTTCTTTTTTTGATACTCATGTTGTTGTTCAGTGTTTCCCTGGCGGGATGTGGAGGGACAGCCACAGAGGCCACGAAGGAAACAGTGGAGGCTACAAATGGCACCACAGAGAAACTGGATAGTGTAGAGGAAGAACAAGCGGAGACTGTTGCCTTAGAGACGGAAGAGGATCCGGAAACTACGGCAGAAAAGAAAGTTGTAGGAACCGCCGACCAGGAGCAGACCCAGGGTGCCATTTCGCAGACAGATAAGGGAACAGAAAAAGAACAGATCCGGGAGGTAGAAACCCAGATGCTGTCAGAGATGCAGATGGTTAGCCTTGAAGTGGAAAATGCCAGTAACTTTGCCACGGAGCTGCCGGGCTTTATGGATCGCAATGAAGCATCTCTGGAAGAAGATCCGGAGTTGGAAGGTTTACTGATTCGTCACTACGGACTTACAGAGGAAATCAGTAAACAGACCAGATATTATTATGACCGCATCGATCTCAACGGAGACGGTGCAGATGAAATTTTTGCAATTCTGGTGGGACCAAAAACAACAGAAGCCGCCGGAAGCATGGGTTCCCTGATTCTGGAAAAAGAGGGGGGACTGCAAGTCGAAAAGGATTTCAGTCATCTTTACATGCCCATTGTTGTGAGCAACAACACCCAGGATGACTGGCATGACCTGATCCTATGTGTGGGAGCAGAAGACGGAACGGAGCATTATGTTGTGCTGACTCACAGTGATGGCTCTTATGCCATTGGAGGGCAGTTATTAGAATCCCTGGATGGAATTGACGGCACTGCTTATCTGTGCAATGACCTTAATGAAGACCAGGAAAGCGGAAGATATTTAATGCTTGGAAAATAAAGACTTCCGTTAGAAAGATGGAAAAAGTAACCCCGGTCATCGGAAGAGATGACCGGGGTATTACTATGTCTGAATGTTTTGGTTTACAGGAAGATGTACTTCAGTACAAAAAGAACAGCCAGAATATACATTAAAGGAGTGACTTTCTTTGCTTTGCCGCATACCAGGTTAATGACCACATAGGAGATAACGCCGACAGCGATACCTTCGGAGATGCTGTACATCAGAGGCATAGCCAACAGGCAGAGGTAAGCGGGAATCGCCTCGGTTAAGTCGTTAAAGTCAATCTGTACGACGGCACTGATCATTAAGAAACCAACGAACAGCAGCGCAGGAGCGGTTGCAAAGCCCGGAATGGTTACAAAAATGGGTGCCAGGAATACGGATAACAGGAACAGCAGACCGGTCACTGCGGAGGACAGGCCAGTACGTCCGCCTTCTGCCACACCAGCGGAACTCTCTACGAAGGTGGTGGTGGTGGAAGTACCCAGAACCGCACCGGCGGAGGTTGCAATGGCGTCTGCTAACAGAGCCTGTTTGATGCGGGGAAGCTTGCCCTCTCTGTCTAACATATTTGCTTTGTTGGCACATCCAATGAGAGTACCCAGGGTATCGAAAATATCCACGAACAGGAAAGCAAATACCACAACGATAAAGTTGATGATGCTTACACCGGAGAAATCAGCGCGGAAACACTGTCCGAAGGTCAGACCAATAGCACCTAAGTTAAAGGAACTCCAGGAAGGAATCAGGGAATAGTAACCAGCATCGGGAGTGACAGTGTAAAGTCCGGTAAGCTGGCAGATAACACCCAGAATCCAGGTGGCGAAGATACCGATGAGGATGGAACCTTTTACTTTTTTAATATGTAAAATAGCAATGATAAAAGTACCAATGACTGCCAACAGAGCGCAGATGCCTGCGGTGTGGAAATCTGCGGTGAAATCGATGACTGTCACCAGAGTGGAATCAGAATTCACAACGATACCGGCGTTCTGGAAACCGATGAAGGCAATGAACAGACCGATACCAACGGATACGCCTCTCTTTAACTGCATGGGAATGGCGTTGAAGATTGCCTCACGCACATTGGTGAGGGACAGAAGGATAAAAACCAGACCTTCTACAAAAACTGCCAGCAGGGCAATCTGCCAGGAGTAACCCATCTCACCGCATACGGTATATGCAAAGTAAGCGTTTAAGCCAAGTCCGGGAGCCAGCGCAAAGGGATAGTTGGCAAGCAGCGCCATCGCAAGAGTGCCGATAAATGCGGCAAGAGCGGTTGCGATTACCAAAGCCTGACTGTCCATGCCGGAGGCAGACAGGATGGACGGATTGACCGCCAGAATGTACGCCATCGTCATAAAGGTGGTAACACCGGCGATGACTTCGGTTTTGATATTTGTGTTGTTTTCCTTCAACTTAAATAGTTTTTCTAACATCTTCTTCTCCTTTTCGTGTTAGTCGTTTCGGAGTGTAGTATGATTTTATACCCCTCAAGTATTCTACACGACATAGGAGAAGTCTGCAACGATTAGATTTTGATTTGCGTCCAGCGTCCCTGTTTAAAACGCACTGTGGCAAAAATGAAACGGGATAACTGGTCGGCAACCACGCCCATCCAGATACCGATGATGCCCCAGCCAAACACATAGCAGCCCAGCCAGGAAAATAGGGTACGGATAAGGGTGACGCTGATGGTGGAGGCGATAGCAGTATAAAGGGTGTCCCCTGCACCCCGCAGGCATCCCATGTAAATCACCTGGGAAATCTGCAAGATAACGACAAAGATAATCACGTGCATGATATTGATACCAATCTGGATAATTTCCTCATCCTCGAAGAACAGCCGGTACAGCCCCTCCGCACCCACAAAATAAATCACCGCCAGTGCTGCGGAAATCACATAGCCAATCTTGCGGCAGGTGGTGCCGTAGCGTTTGGCAAGCTCCGGGTTATTTTCTCCAAGACTTCGTCCAATCAGAGCCACTGCCGTTGCCTGAAGTCCGTCCCCGAAGGAGAAGGAAAGTCCCATGATGTTCATGCCAACCTGGTGGGCTGCCATGGCAGCGGTGCCCTGATGTGCAGCCATCACTGCCGTCATCATAAAGCCGAACCGCATCAGAACCTGTTCAAAGAACACACTGTAGCCCACATGGAAGATATTTTTCATGGAAGAAACGGTGAAATAAAGTTTTTCCTGCAGCATATAGGGCAGACTGATAAAGCCCTCCGGGTTGCGGATGGATAAAATACTCATAATACATGCCACCACGGTGCCCAGTACCGTTGCCAGGGCAGCTCCCCGGATGCCAAGAGCAGGAAAGCCCAAGTGCCCGTTGATCAGCAGATAGTTCATGATGATATTGACCACACTGGAGGTAACATTGGTACGCATGGTAATCTGGGTGTTGCCGGCGCCCCGCTGTGCTGCATTGATACCCATCTGGATGCAGTTAAAAATCATGCCGCCCATGATAATCTGGAAATAAGCCACTGCCATATCGTGGGTGTCCTCGGAGGAACCGCAGAAATTGATAATGGGGGAGGCCGCCAGTACCAGAAGGATGCTGACCAGAATGGCAAAAGTTACAATGAGGGTGACGGCGGTAAAGGTAATCCGGTTGGCATCCTCCCGTTTCTGTTCACCCCGCCGTCTTGCCACCAGTGCAGAGATTGCCACATTCATGGCAAAGAAAAGGGACAGTCCCAGGAATTTGGGCTGTGTGGTAAGCCCGATGGCAGCCACTGCGGAGGAACCTAAGGAGGACACCATAAAGGAGTCAATCAGTCCCGTGAGGGCGATAAAAAAGGATTCCAGAATTGCGGGCCAGGCCATATGGAGAGTCGTTTTGAGTAATGGTTTTTGTGTCATATCATTCTCCCTTATATTCCTATTATTATACACCTATCTTTTTTTTACGGTCAAATTTTGCTATACTACTTTTATGGAACAAAACGATCTTAAATGAAACAAGCAAATGAGGACAAAAGCATGAAACGAAACCATTGGAAACACTACGCAGCGGGCGTGCTTGCTGCAGTACTGACCGTAGCAGGCGTTCTGGGTGCAGGCAGCATGGCACAGGCGGAAAGTGAGGAAAAACAAATTCAGATTCTGTTTACCCATGACATTCATTCCTACATGGAGACAAAGGACACAGAAAATTGTGCCGTTATCAAAGACTATATCGACGAGGCGAAAAAGGAACAGGACGCTACCTTTGTACTGGATGGCGGCGATTTCTCCATGGGAACCCTGTATCAGACCATCTATGCGGAGAGTGCGGTGGAACTCACCATGCTGGGACGCATGGGTTTTGATGCCACCACCATCGGCAACCATGAGTTTGACTACCGTCCCCAGGGCTTTGCCAGTATGCTAAAGGCGGCAGCAGCCAATCAGGAAAACGACCCCACTTTGCAGCTCCCCCAGCTGCTTTGCGCCAACATCGACTGGAGCAAAAATACCTCAGAGGACAACCTGTTAATTAAGGATGCCATGGATGCCTATGGAGCAAAGGACTATACCATTATCCAGCGGGGCGGCGTGAAAGCGGGAATTTTCGGTTTGATGGGCGTGGACTCTGCCTACTGCGCCCCTCTCTCCAGCCTTACCTTTGAGGACACCGTGGAGACGGCAAAACAGGTAGTGAAGGAGCTGCAGGCTCAGGATGTGGATATCATTATCTGCCTTTCCCATAGCGGCATCTGGGATAATCTGGAGAAGTCCGAGGACGAGCAGCTGGCCCTGGCAGTTCCGGAGATTGATGTGATTATCAGTGGACATACCCATTCCAAGGTAGACAAACCCATCGTCCACGGCGATACCTATGTGGTCTGTGCGGGTTCCTACGCGGAAAACCTGGGGCAGCTCTGCCTGACACAGAAAGCAGACGGACGCTGGGGCATGGACAGCTATGTGCTAAATAAAGTCGCCGGAATGACCGGAGGGGATGAAGAAATTGCCCAGATTCTGGCGGATTATAAGGCGGAGGCAGATAAGCAGTATTTCAGCAGGTTTGGCTATCATGCCGACCAGGTGCTGACAGAAAACAACATCACCTTCCATGACATTGATACCATATGGAGCATGCGGGGAGAGGATGAGGAAGGTGAACTGATTTCCGATTCCTATATCCAGAAGATGAAGGAAGTGGAAGGAGCAGGCTACATCCCCATCGATGTGGCAGTAACCCCTTCCGGTGTCATCCGCACTACCATCCCCAAGGGAGAGGTGACGGTGGCAGATGCCTTTGAGGTGATGTCTCTGGGAATCGGTGCAGACGGTGTACCGGGGTATCCTCTGGTTTCTTTCTATCTTACCGGCAGGGAACTGCACAATGCGGCAGAGATTGATGCCTCCCTTTCCCCCTATGTCACCGGCGTGGAACTTTATGTCAGCGGCTGTGGATGGGCGTATAACAAGCACCGCATTCTTTTAAATAAAGTGACCGACATGTGGCTGGAACAGGAGGATGGCACAACGGTGTCCATTCCCAAGGACGATAAACTTTACCGTGTTGTGACGGATTTGTATACCTGTCAGATGATTGGCGCAGTGAAAGCCCAGTCCTTCGGACTGCTTTCCGTGGAGCCGAAGGATGCCGCAGGCAATGTGGTGACGGATTATGATACCCTGATCCTCCACGATGCCAAGGGCAATGAGGTAAAAGCCTGGGTAGCACTGGCAGATTACTTAAACAGTTTCGGTGCAGATGGCCAGATTCCCGCCGACTATGCGACACCCTTTGGGAGGAAACTGATTTCCGACAGCTATAACCTTTGGGAGCTGATAAAAGCACCCAATAAGACCACCGGCATGCTCATTGGTGTGATCGTGGTACTGTTAGCACTGGTGGCTGGTATCATCGCAGGAATCTGCGGGGTGGTAAAACACATCAGAAGAAAAAAGAGAAAGTAAAGGAACTGATAAATTGAGTATTTTAAATGTAGAAAATCTGACCCACGGATTTGGCGACCGAGCCATTTTTGACAACGTTTCCTTCCGCTTGTTAAAAGGCGAGCACATCGGACTCATCGGAGCAAACGGTGAGGGAAAATCCACTTTCATGAGCATCATCACCGGAAAATTACAGCCGGATGAGGGCAAAATTGAATGGGCGAAAAATGTACGGGTGGGCTACTTAGACCAACACACCGTACTGGAAAAAGGACGGACGGTGCGGGATATGTTGTCCAGCGCCTTTGCCTGGCTCTACGATATGGAAACCCAGATGAACGAGATCTGCGACAAGATGGGGGAGGCAGACGAGCAGGAACTGGAGCAGCTGATGGAAGACCTCTCCGTTATCCAGGACATGCTCACCAACCACGACTTTTATATGATTGATGCCAAAGTGGATGAGGTGGCACGGGCACTGGGACTGATGGAAATCGGCATGGACAGGGATGTGACGGAGCTTTCCGGCGGACAGCGTACCAAGGTGCTGCTGGGCAGGCTGCTTTTGGCAAAGCCGGACATTCTCCTTTTGGACGAGCCTACCAACTATCTGGATGTGGAGCATATCGAGTGGCTGAAACGGTATCTCAACGACTACGAGAATGCCTTTATCCTCATTTCCCACGATATTCCCTTCTTAAACAGCGTGGTGAACCTGATTTACCACATGGATCATCTCCAGCTCAACCGCTATGTGGGAAACTATGACAAATTCGAGGAAGTCTATGCGGTGAAGAAGGCACAGCTTGAGGCAGCCTACAATAAACAACAGAAGGAAATCGCAGATTTAAAGGATTTCGTGGCACGGAATAAAGCAAGGGTGGCAACCCGGAATATGGCGATGTCCCGGCAGAAAAAGCTGGACAAGATGGATGTCATCGAACTGGCGGCGGAGAAACCCAAGCCGGAGTTTTGCTTCAAGGAGGCACGGACACCGGGACGCTATATTTTTACCACCAAAGGACTGGTCATCGGCTATGACGAGCCTCTGTCCCGCCCCCTGGATTTGGAGATGGAGCGGGGACAGAAAATTGTCTTGACGGGAGCAAACGGTATCGGAAAAACCACCCTGCTCAAGAGTATTCTGGGACTGATTCCTCCCCTGGCAGGAACGGTGGAGCAGGGAGATTATCTGGAAATCGGCTACTTTGAGCAGGAGATGGACAAGAATATTTCCACCACCTGTATCGAGGAAATCTGGAAGGATTTTCCCTCCTTTACCCAGTACGAGGTGCGTTCTGCCCTGGCAAAGTGCGGACTGACCACCAAACATATCGAAAGCCTGGTGAAGGTACTCAGCGGTGGTGAACAGGCAAAAGTCAGATTATGTAAACTAATCAACCGTCCCACCAACATCCTCCTTCTGGACGAGCCTACCAACCATTTGGATGTGGATGCCAAGACGGAGCTGAAACGGGCATTGCAGGAGTACAAGGGCAGCATTCTCATGGTATGCCACGAACCAGAATTTTACGAGGGACTTGCAACGGATGTGTGGGACTGCACCAAATGGTCCACCAGAGTGTAGGAGGATAATCGCAATGGAACCAAATATTCTCCTGTGGATACAGGACAATCTGAGAAATGATGTGCTGACCCCGTTTTTCGTGGTGATTACCAGTCTGGGCAATGCAGGAATCCTGTGGATTCTCATCACAGCAGGACTGCTGCTTCCGAAAAAGACGAGAAAGGTGGGAATTCTGTGTGTGGCGGCGTTATTGTTTTCCTTCTTAATCGACAATGTGCTGTTGAAAAATCTGGTGGCGAGAACCAGACCCTACGAGGTGATTGAGGGATTAACTTACCTGGTGAAAAAGCCGGTGGACTATTCCTTCCCCTCCGGGCACACCGGAACTTCCTTTGCCACAGCGGTGGTGTTATTCCTCAGTTTCCCGAAAAAGTACAGCTTCTGGTTTCTGGTGCTGGCAGTTCTCATTGGCTTTTCCAGACTCTATGTGGGGGTTCACTACCCCACGGATGTGCTGGCGGGAGCTATCATTGGCACGCTGATTGCGGTTTGTGTGTACCTTGTGGGAACGAAAGTCCAGAATAGAAAAACGGTGTAATCCGGATTTTCCATGATTTTTTATGAAAACGATTACATAGAAATTCCCTTTCATTTAATACTTTAAGAGAAACAGAATAAAACTCCCCGCGCATAATTCCTCCCGTTTTCCACATACTACCCATACAGCACAAATATGGAAAAAACAGAGGCGGAAAACAAGGAGGATATTATATGAAAGCAACAGGAATTGTGCGCCGGATTGATGACCTGGGGAGAATTGTTATCCCAAAGGAAATCCGCAGAACCTTGCGCATCAGAGAATCAGATCCGTTAGAAATTTTTACCAGCCATGAAGGCGAGATTATATTGAAGAAGTATTCCCCTATTGGAGAGATGACAACCTTTGCAAAACAGTATGCGGAAAGTCTGGCACAGGTATCAGGGCATGCGGCACTGATTGCAGACCGCGACCAGTTTATTGCAGTGAGCGGCGGTTATAAAAATTATATGAATAAATCCGTGGGCAAGGCGCTGGAGGAGAAAATGAATAACCGGGAAACCACCATGGCATCCAAAGGGGACAGAAGTTTTATTCCCATCAGTGATGAACTTACGGAGGAATACGCCCATGAAGGAATCACCCCCATTTTAAGCGAAGGGGATGTCATCGGAGCCGTGGTGTTATTGGAATCGGAGCCGCGGAACAAAATGGGTGAGGTGGAACAGAAACTGATTCTTTCTGCTGCCGGATTTCTGGGCAGACAGATGGAACAATAAGAAACAATACAAAAAGAGTGGAGAGCAGAGAACTGCCCTTCCACTCTTTTTTTGATATCCCTACATCCTACAGATGCGCCCGCGCCTGTCCCATCTCGTTGAGCAGGTTAATCTTGGTCTGATACAGTTTGTCGGACAAATCCACATACACCTTGTGGGGGTTCACTAAACGTCTCGTCTCTTCCCACAGAGTGTCCTGCTCCTTCAGGCAGTAATCCCGGATTTCCATAGTTTTCGGGGAAGTGTATACACAGTTTCCTTTCACAAAAACTGGAACCATAAGCTCCCGCAGGGTGTAGGTGCCAGCCTTTAACAGTGTCTTTTTCCAAGGCTCCAGCGGGTCAAACAGCATCAAATCCCGGTTTTCCTCGTAGGCTTCCTCCTCCAGGCAAATCAGGTCTGCTTTGATTTTACCGGACTCCTTCTCATAAATCCGGTAAATCTTCTTGTTTCCGGGATTGGTGATTTTTTCGGAATTTTCGGAAAGCTTGATTTTCGGGATAAAACTTCCGTCTGGTGCCTGAATCGCAGCGAGCTTGTAGACACCGCCGAAGGAAGGGCAGTCCTTGCTGGTAATCAGGTTGGTTCCCACGCCCCAGGAGGTGATGGCAGCACCCTGCTCCTTGAGGGAATCAATGAGGAACTCGTCCAAATCGTTGGAGGCGGAGATAACCGCATCGGGAAAACCGGCGTCGTCTAACATCTTCCGGGCTTTTTTGCTTAAATATGCCAAATCACCGCTGTCCAGGCGGATTCCATAGAAGGTCAGGGGGATTCCTGCCTCCCGCATTTCCGTAAAGACCTTGATGGCATTGGGCACGCCGGACTTCAGGGTCTCGTAGGTGTCCACCAGCAGGATACAGGCATTGGGATACATGTCGGCATAGGCTTTGAAGGCGGAATACTCATCGGGAAAACTCATAATCCAGCTGTGGGCGTGGGTTCCTTTTACCGGCACATCGAAAAGCTGCCCGCACAGCACGTTGCTGGTGCCGATACAGCCTCCAATCACCGCAGCCCGGGCTCCGTAGGTTCCCGCATCCGGTCCCTGGGCACGGCGCAGGCCAAACTCCATGATGCCGTCCCCTCTGGCAGCGTGGCAGACTCTTGCAGCTTTGGTGGCGATGAGGCTCTGGTGATTGATGATGTTCAAAATGGCAGTCTCCATCAACTGCGCCTCCATGATGGGCGCAACCACCTTCACTAATGGCTCTCTGGGAAAAATCACAGTTCCCTCAGGAATGGCGTAGATATCTCCGGAAAAATGAAAATCTGCCAGGTAAGCCAGGAAATCTTCCTCAAAGATGTGGAGAGAGCGCAGATAGGCGATGTCCTCCTGTGAAAAGTGCAGCTCCTGCACATATTGGATGACCTGCTCCAACCCGCAGGCGATGGCATAGCCCCCGTCCCCCGGATTGTTGCGGTAAAATGCGTCGAAAATAACGGTTTCATTTTGGGCCTTGTTGCGAAAATACCCCTGCATCATGGTCAGCTCATATAAATCGGTAAGCAGTGTCAGATTTTGTCTGTCCATTGGTTCTCCCTTTCCCTTTTTCCCATATTCTGGGGATTTTTTTATTATGATTTTGATGATACCGCAGAAAAAAGCTGTTGACAACATAAAATAGGAAGAATTATAATCGGACTATGTGAAAAGTGTTGACGAAGACAGTATCCTTTATGCCAAACGCAACAGCGAGCCGGGGACGGTGCAAGCCCGGTGCCAGTAAGCCAAAGGAGAATATCACTTCCGAGCTGCGCTCCTGAAGGAAGAACCAGTAGGGAACGACGGAATTTCCCCGTTACAGGAAAACGGTATAACTGCCCAGAGCAGCGTACATGTAACAGGTGGTAAACGAAGCTGATGGCTCTCGTCCTATTACGGACGGGAGCCTTTTTGATTACATGGGAGATTTCCTCCCATGTAATCAAAGGATGCCCAGCCTATGTATCTTTTTTTCAGGAAGGAGAAATCAAATGTACCAGAAAGTAAACAGCGACTTAAACTTTGTGGAACGTGAAAAAGAAGTCGGAAAGTTCTGGCAGGAAAATGACATTTTCCGCAAATCCATGGAATCCCGTAAACAAGGCCCTACCTATACCTTCTACGATGGTCCGCCCACTGCAAACGGCAAACCCCACATCGGTCATGTGCTGACCCGTGTTATCAAGGATATGATTCCCCGCTACCGCACCATGAAGGGATACTATGTACCCCGTAAAGCAGGCTGGGATACCCACGGACTGCCGGTAGAACTGGAGGTAGAGAAACTTCTGGGCTTAAATGGAAAAGAGCAGATTGAAGAATACGGCATGGAGCCTTTCATTAAGAAATGTAAGGAATCCGTATGGAAATATAAAGGCATGTGGGAGGATTTCTCCCAGACCGTTGGTTTCTGGGCAGACATGGATAACCCCTATGTTACCTACGATGACAACTTTATCGAGTCTGAGTGGTGGGCTTTAAAGGAAATCTGGAACAAACAGTTACTGTACAAGGGCTTTAAGATTGTGCCTTACTGTCCTCGCTGTGGTACCCCTCTTTCTTCCCAGGAAGTGGCACAGGGCTATAAGACCGTGAAGGAGCGTTCTGCCATTGTCCGCTTTAAGGTAGTGGGCGAGGATGCCTATTTCCTGGCATGGACCACAACTCCCTGGACTCTGCCCTCCAACGTGGCACTCTGCGTAAACCCGGAGGATACCTACTGCAAGGTAAAAGCAGCAGATGGCTATACCTATTATATGGCACAGGCTCTTCTGGACGCTGTTTTAGGCAAGCTGGCAGACAAAGAGAACGGAACACCGGCTTACGAGGTGCTGGAAACTTACACTGGTAAAGATTTGGAATACAAAGAGTATGAGCCTCTGTACCAGTGCGCGGCGGATGTGGCTGCCAAACAGCACAAAAAAGGTCATTATGTAACCTGTGACACCTATGTTACCATGTCCGATGGTACCGGTATCGTACACATTGCCCCTGCTTTCGGTGAGGACGATGCCAACGTAGGACGTAAATACGGTCTGCCCTTCGTACAGTTTGTAAACGGCAAGGGTGAGATGACCGAGGAAACCCCTTACGCCGGTTTGTTTGTAAAGAAAGCAGACCCGGAGGTTTTAAAAGACCTGGATGCCCAGGGTAAATTATTCGATGCACCGAAATTCGAGCATGAGTATCCCCACTGCTGGAGATGCGACACTCCTCTGATTTACTACGCAAGAGAATCCTGGTTTGTAAAAATGACTGCGGTTCGTGACGACCTGGTTCGCAATAACAAAACCGTCAACTGGATTCCCCAGTCCATCGGAGAAGGACGTTTCGGAAACTGGCTGGAGAACATTCAGGACTGGGGTATTTCCCGTAACCGTTACTGGGGCACGCCTTTAAATATCTGGGAATGTGAAGGCTGCGGACATCAGGAGTCCATCGGCAGCCGTGCAGAGCTGGCAGAGAGAAGCGGAAACCCGGATGCGGCTAAAGTAGAGCTGCACCGCCCTTATATTGACGAAGTAACCTTTGTCTGCCCGGACTGTGGCAAGACCATGCGCCGTGTACCGGAGGTTATCGACTGCTGGTTTGACTCCGGAGCCATGCCTTTTGCACAGCATCATTATCCTTTTGAAAATAAAGACTTATTTGAGCAGCAGTTCCCTGCACAGTTTATTTCCGAGGCAGTGGATCAGACCCGCGGCTGGTTCTACTCCCTGATGGCAGAGTCCACCGTGCTCTTTAACAAAGCACCTTACGAGAACGTTATCGTTCTGGGACATGTCCAGGATGAAAAGGGTCAGAAGATGAGTAAATCCAAGGGCAATGCGGTAGACCCCTTCGATGCCCTGGAGAAATTTGGCGCCGATGCCATCCGCTGGTATTTCTACATCAACTCCGCTCCCTGGCTGCCCAACCGTTTCCATGACAAAGCCGTAGTGGAAGGTCAGCGTAAATTCCTGGGAACTTTGTGGAACACTTACGCATTTTTTGTGCTGTATGCGAATATTGACGGATTTGATGCAACGAAATATACCCTGGACTATGACAAACTTCCGGTTATGGATAAGTGGTTACTGTCCAAGTTGAATACGGTGATCAAAGCTGTAGATAACAACCTGGATCATTATGCAATTCCAGAAGCAGCCAGAGCACTGGATGAGTTCGTGGATGAAATGAGTAACTGGTATGTACGCCGCTGCCGTGAGCGTTTCTGGGCAAAAGGCATGGAGCAGGATAAGATTAACGCTTACATGACCTTATACACCGCCCTGGTAACCATCTGCAAGTGTGCAGCCCCTATGGTGCCCTTCATGACCGAAGAAATTTACCAGAATCTGGTGCGCAGCATTGATACAAGTGCCCCGGAAAGCATCCATCTGTGTGACTTCCCGGTTGCCAACGAAGCTTATGTCAATGAAGAATTAGAGCAGAATATGGAGATCGTCCTGAAGGTAAAGGGCATGGGGCATGCGGCAAGAAATACCGCCAACATCAAGATTCGTCAGCCTCTGGGAACTATGTTTATCAAAGGCGTGGAGGAACTGCCGGAGTTCTATGAGGACATCATCCGTGACGAGGTCAATGTGAAGAAACTGGTATTTACCGATGATGTGCGGGAGTTCACCAGCTATACCTTCAAACCCCAGCTGCGTACCGTTGGTCCTAAGTACGGCAAACAGTTGGGCGGCATCCAGAAAACCCTGGCAACCCTGGACGGCAATGCAGCCATGGATCAGTTAAATGCGGAAGGTGCTATCAAATTTGATGTGGACGGCGTAAACGTGGAGCTGACCAAGGATGATCTGCTCATCGACATCGCCCAGAAACCCGGCTATGTGGCAGAGGCGGACAACACCGTGACTGTCGTACTGGATACTAACCTCACCGAGGAACTGGTGGAGGAAGGTTATGTTCTGGAGCTGATTTCCAAGATTCAGACCATGAGAAAAGATTCCGGTTTTGAGGTTATGGATCATATCCGCGTAGCATTAAACGGCAACGACAAGCTGTCTGAGGTTGCAGCACGCAACGAAAAAGCCATTGCCGATAAGGTTCTGGCAGAGGAAATTGTAAAGAACCAGGAACTGGAAAACACCAAAGAATGGAATATCAATGGTGAAAACGTGACAATCGGTGTCGCGCGGGTGTATAATAATTAATAACGATTCAGAGTCATGCAAAGCTGCGCAGCAGCGGTTTTGCGAACGGGGCTCTGAACAGTTATACAACAACAAAACATTTAGGAGGAGTCACGTGAAAAACCATTTAAATTTTGATAAAGAGTTATTCCGCAGAAGTGTTCTCTATAACATCAAAACTTTATATCGCAAGACACTGGAGGAGGCAACCCGTCAGGAGGTGTTCCAGGCAACTGCCTATGCAATTAAAGACCAGATTATTGATTACTGGATGAAATCCCAGAAGGAATATGAGAAACAGGATGCCAAGAGATTGTACTATATGTCCATGGAGTTTCTGATGGGACGTGCGCTGGGCAATAACCTGATTAACTTACAGGCGTATGAGGGCGTAAAGGAAGTTCTGGAGGAGCTGGGCTTTGACATCAACGCCATTGAGGATCAGGAGCCGGATGCTGCATTGGGTAACGGCGGTCTGGGACGTCTGGCAGCATGCTTCCTGGACTCCCTGGCGACTCTGGGCTATCCGGCTTACGGCTGCGGAATCCGTTACCATTATGGTATGTTCAAACAGGAAATCCGTGACGGTTATCAGGTGGAAGTGCCGGATAACTGGTTAAAAGACGGTAATCCCTTTGAACTGCGCAGACCGGAATATGCCAAAGAAGTAAAATTTGGCGGCTATGTCACTGTCCGCACTGATGAAAACGGCAGAAACTACTATGTACAGGAGGGCTACCAGTCCGTCCGTGCCGTTCCTTATGATTTACCCGTTATCGGCTACGGCAATGGCATTGTCAATACCCTGCGTATCTTTGATGCAGAGCCGGTAAACTGCTTTGAACTGGATTCCTTTGATAAAGGCGATTACCGCAAGGCAGTAGAGCAGGAGAACCTTGCCAAAAATATTACCGAGGTGCTTTACCCCAACGATAACCACTATGCCGGTAAGGAGCTTCGTTTAAAACAACAGTATTTCTTTATCTCCGCATCCGTACAGTGCGCGACAGAGAAATACATGAAGAATCATGACGATATCCGTAAATTCTACGAGAAGAATGTGTTCCAGTTAAATGATACCCATCCTACCGTAGCCATTGCAGAGCTGATGCGTATTCTCATGGATGAGTATTATCTGACCTGGGATGAGGCGTGGGCAGTGACCACCAAAACCTGTGCGTACACCAACCACACCATCATGGCAGAGGCGCTGGAAAAGTGGCCTATCGAGCTGTTTTCCAGACTCCTTCCCAGAGTTTACCAGATTATTGAGGAGATTAACCGCCGTTTCGTACTGGAAATTGAGAACAAATACCGTGACAATGGCAACGTACAGGAAAAAATCCGCAAGATGGCAATTATCTATGATGGTCAGGTAAAAATGGCACATCTGGCAATCGTTGCAGGCTTTTCTGTCAATGGTGTGGCAAAACTCCACACAGAAATTTTGAAGCATCAGGAACTGAAAGATTTCTATGAGATGATGCCGGAGAAATTCAACAACAAAACCAATGGTATCACCCAGCGTCGTTTCCTGCTTCACGGAAATCCCCTGCTGGCTTCCTGGGTAACCGATCATGTAGGCTCCGATTGGATTACCGATCTTCCCAGGATCTCCAAGCTGGCTGTCTACGCAGAGGATGGGAAAGCTCAGCAGGAATTTATGAACATTAAATATCAGAACAAGGTTCGTCTTGCGAAATATATTCTGGAACACAATGGGATTGAGGTTGATCCCCGATCTATTTTTGATGTGCAGGTAAAACGTCTCCATGAATATAAGAGACAGCTTTTGAATATCCTTCATGTGATGTATCTTTACAATAAGATTAAAGAGCATCCCGATATGGATTTTTATCCCCGCACCTTTATTTTCGGTGCAAAGGCAGCAGCTGGATACCGTACCGCGAAACTGACCATCAAGTTGATTAATTCTGTTGCAGATGTAGTCAACAACGATGAGTCCATCAACGGCAAGCTTAAAGTGGTATTTATTGAGGACTACCGGGTATCCAATGCCGAGTGGATTTTTGCGGCAGCAGATGTGTCCGAGCAGATTTCCACAGCAAGTAAAGAGGCTTCTGGAACCGGCAACATGAAATTCATGTTAAACGGTGCTTTGACCCTGGGAACCATGGACGGTGCCAATGTGGAGATCGTCGAAGAGGTGGGCAGGGAGAATGCTTTTATTTTCGGCCTCTCCTCGGATGAAGTGATCAATTACGAAAACTATGGCGGTTATGATCCCATGGAAATCTTTAACAATGATCCTGAGATTCGTCAGGTATTGATGCAGCTGATCAACGGAACTTACTCACCGGATGATACCGAACGTTTCCGCGATCTGTACAATTCACTGCTCAACAACCTGAGTACCGATAAACCGGACCGCTACTTTATTCTGAAGGATTTCCGTTCTTACGCACAGGCACAGGAACAGGTGGAAGCCCGTTACCGTGACGAAAAGGCATGGGCAAAGAGTGCCATCCTCAATGTGGCACACAGTGGCAAATTCACTTCCGACCGTACCATTCAGGAATATGTGGATGATATCTGGCATTTGGATAAAGTGACACTTCCCAAAGAAACGCCTGTAAAAAAAATAGGGAAAAAGTAACCCACACCACAGAACAGGAGACAATGTATATGATACAGTTAGCAGACGGTGGGGCATTCCTGCTCCATGGTACGGAACTGGTGACTGACCCCGCGCAGATAAAGGCGCTGGGGTTGGATCAGGAACAGGCTCGTAAAAACACAATCGCTTACAACATTTTGAAGAATCACAATACCTCCGGCAACATGGAGAAGCTGAAGATTAAATTCGACAAACTGACTTCCCATGATATTACCTTCGTAGGTATTATCCAGACTGCCCGTGCATCAGGACTGACGAAATTTCCCATTCCTTATGTACTCACCAACTGCCATAACTCCTTATGTGCGGTGGGTGGTACCATTAACGAGGATGACCACATGTTTGGTCTGACCTGTGCAAAGAAATACGGCGGTGTCTATGTACCTCCTCACCAGGCAGTCATCCACCAGTTTGCCAGAGAAATGCTGGCAGGCGGCGGCAAAATGATTCTTGGCTCTGACTCCCACACCCGTTACGGTGCCCTGGGAACCATGGCAATGGGAGAAGGCGGACCGGAGCTGGTAAAACAGCTTTTATCTCAGACTTATGACATCAACATGCCAGGTGTCGTTGCCGTTTATCTCACCGGAGAGCCGGTAAAAGGTGTAGGTCCTCAGGATGTGGCACTGGCAATTATCGGTGCAGTATTTGGAAACGGCTATGTAAAGAATAAAGTTATGGAGTTTGTAGGACCCGGCGTGCATAACTTAAGTGCAGATTTCCGAATCGGCATTGATGTGATGACTACCGAGACCACCTGCCTGTCCTCCATCTGGGAGACGGATGAGAAGATTGAGGAATTCTATGAGATTCATGGCAGAAAAGCGGATTATGCGAAGCTGCAGCCCGGTGATACCGCATATTATGACGGACTGATTACGATTGATCTGAGCAAAATCCGTCCCATGATTGCCATGCCGTTCCATCCCAGCAATACCTACACCATCGAGGAGTTAAAGGCAAACCTGGATGACATTCTGGCAGATGTGGAGAAACGTGCGGCAGTATCTTTGGATGGTGCAGTGGATTTCACACTCCGTGACAAGGTAGTGGATGGCAAATTCATGGTAGACCAGGGTATCATTGCCGGATGCGCAGGCGGCGGCTTTGAAAACATCTGTGCGGCTGCGGATATTCTGAAAGATAAATATATTGGAAATGACGGCTTTACCTTAAGCGTATATCCTGCCTCCATGCCCATTTATATGGAACTCATCCGCAATGGCTGTGCAGCAGCCATTATGGAAACCGGTGCGGTGATGAAAACCGCATTCTGCGGTCCTTGTTTCGGTGCCGGAGATACCCCTGCCAACAACGCATTCAGTATCCGTCATTCCACCAGAAACTTCCCCAACCGTGAAGGCTCCAAGCTGCAGAACGGACAGATTTCCTCTGTGGCACTGATGGATGCCCGCTCCATTGCAGCTACCGCAGCCAATAAGGGCGTGCTGACCGCAGCAACCGAGTTTGACGGGGACTTTGGTGTATACCAGTATCATTTTGATCAGAAGATTTATGAGAATCGTGTTTTTGATTCCAAGGGTGTGGCAGACCCCGACCAGGAAATCCAGTTTGGTCCCAACATCAAGGATTGGCCGAAGATGGGTGCCCTGCCGGAGAATCTGGTTCTCCGCGTGGTATCCGAGATTCATGACCCGGTAACCACCACCGATGAGCTGATTCCTTCCGGTGAGACTTCCTCCTACCGCTCCAATCCCCTGGGACTGGCAGAGTTTACCCTGTCCCGGAAAGACCCTGCTTATGTGGGACTGGCAAAGGAGATTCAGAAGGCAGAAACCGCACGTATGGCAGGACAGCATCCCAGCGAGGCAAATGCAGATGTGAAACCGGTGATGCACACCGTCAAGAAGACCTTCGCCGATGCAAGCCATGAAAATACCGGTTTTGGTTCCACAATTTTTGCAGTGAAACCCGGTGATGGTTCTGCCCGTGAGCAGGCAGCCTCCTGCCAGAAGGTATTGGGCGGCTGGGCCAATATTGCCAACGAGTACGCAACCAAGCGTTACCGCTCCAACCTCATTAACTGGGGTATGCTGCCCTTCGTGATTTCCGCAGGAGACCTTCCTTTCAAAAATAAGGATTACCTGTTTATCCCCCAGATTCGCAAGGCTGTGGAGGAGAAATGGGACAGCATTAAGGCATACACGGTGAATGTAGAGAATGACAAACTGGTGGAGTTTACCCTGACTTTAGGGGATCTGACCGATGAAGAAAGACAGATCATCCTGAAAGGATGCCTGATTAACTACAACAGAGTGGATTGCTAAATTTACAACAGAGAAGGACACCGGCTGTAAAGCTGGTGTCCTTTTTCTACGCGGTGCGCCTAGCGGCGCACATCGATAATCATAGTTTATTCTTCAATCATATGAATTTCCAGATAATCGAAATCAATTTCCTCAACGAAACTGTCCTGGGTGAAACGGGTCTTGCGATATCGCTTGAAGTCCCGGATATTACTGTCCAGCCATTGCGGCTCTGCCAGATTGAATTCCAGGCAGATCTTGGTGAGGGCGTGAAAGATTTTATGGGTACGGGTATCATCAGTGTCATCGCAGATTACGGTATCCTGCAACAGATGATTGTTTTTCCAGATTTTACCCCACATACGGAACATAAACGCTACCTCACTTTCTTATGCAGCAAACAGCAAGGGTTTTGCTGCTGAGCAAACAGAAAATTATTATAACAGCTTGTCAAAAGAAAAACAAGGCATCTGCGTGCCGAAACAGGTAATATATGCTATACTGAATAATATAAGGTGAAAGGAAATTATTTTATGGAATTTGTACCAAGTCGTGACAATGAAGTGGATAACTGGAATGAAGTCATTCTTGTATACTCCTCTGCCTTGAAGCAGATCGAGACCAAGCTGGAGATTTTAAATGATGAGTTTCAGCATGTACATCAGTATAATCCTATTGAACATATCAAATCCCGGTTGAAAACATCGGAGAGCATCGTGCGCAAATTAAAAGGGGACGGCCACGAGGCAACGATTGAAAATATGGTGAAGTATGTAAATGACATTGCAGGGATCCGTCTGATCTGTTCCTTTACTTCCGATATTTATAAATTGGCAAAGATGATTGCCAATCAGCAGGATGTGACATTGCTTTCTGTCAAGGATTACATAGCCAAGCCAAAACCCAGCGGGTATAAAAGCTTTCATATGATTGTTACTGTTCCGGTATACCTGTCGGATCGTATTGTGGATGTGAAGGTGGAAATTCAGATCCGTACCGTTGCTATGGATTTCTGGGCAAGCCTGGAGCATAAGATCAACTATAAATTTGAGGGGGATGCACCGGAACATTTAAAAAAAGAACTGGTGGAATGTGCAAGAATGGTGTCGGATCTGGATGCCAGAATGTTGTCCTTAAATGAGGAAGTACAGAACTACCGAAAAGAGTCCTGAAATGAGGAGTGCCCAGGCACCTTTCAGCACCTGGGCTATTATGAAAAAATTTATCTTGTTTCCTTTGAACTGATTTAAGTATAGCAATTCTTTATGAACAAATTATGAACAAGATGTAAAACTATAGTAAACTCTACTTAAAATGGAAAAGGAATAAAAGGTATATTTATACATAATGCACAAAAGGAAAGAAGGAAAACCGGGTAAGCTTTTGGATTGCATTGACAAAAAACAGGAAAAATGCCAGAATAAAGGAAATTGCTACTGGAACAAATGAACAGTAACATGTGGAAAGGATAGACGGGCATGGATATATTTATGGATAAGCTGGCACAACGGGTGAATGCTCAGGAGATGATCAAGGCAAATTCCGAGGCGGATACAGCCAGAATGGAGCAGCTGCAGACCCAGGTGGACAGATATGAAGCAGGCTTGCAGGATATGCAGAATTGCAATGCAAAGAGTGCAGAACTGTCGGCGGAGATGAAGACAGGATTAAATGCAATGCTTGGGCAAATGGAAGATACCATGGAAAAGATGGAAGACTCCGTAGAAAAGATGGATGGTTCCATTGCAAAAATGGATCATTCTGTGCAGCAGATGGATGAGCTTGTTCAAAAAATAGAAGAAAATTCTCCCCAGCTTCCCAATAAAGAGGAAATGGCAGAAATGTTTCGTCAATCTGATGACTTTACCCACCGTGAGGATGTGAAAGTATATCGCAATGTGCAGGCATCTATTGTGGAAGAGAATGAAAAACAGACTGCAAGGGTAGAAGAACTGGTGAAGCTTTCCAACGGAAAGCTGGCGGGGAAAACTACGGCAGCATTGATTTTTTCTGTTCTTGCGTTTGTGGCAGCAGCCGGAACCCTGGCATTACAAATCCTTCAGATGCTCAATTTCAAACTTTTCTAAAAGACAGGGATAACGAGGTGATAACATGGCAAAGCAACTATGGAAACCAGGCAATATGCTGTATCCCGTTCCCGTGGTCATGGTCAGCTGCACGGATGGAAAAGGGCAGGATGATATCATCACAGTAGCATGGGCAGGAACCATCTGCTCAGATCCGGCTATGCTTTCCATTTCAGTCCGCCCCCAGCGCTATTCCTATTCCATGATAAAGGATACAGGAGAGTTTGTGGTGAATCTGGTGACAAAGGAGCTGGTATTTGCCACGGATTACTGTGGAGTCAGATCCGGCAGGGATGTGGACAAATTTAAAGAGATGAAACTCACCAGATGGAAATCAACCTATATAGATGCTCCCGGAATTGCCGAGAGCCCTGTGAATCTGGAATGCAAAGTGACGAAATCCGAACTGTTGGGAACCCATGAAATCTTTCTTGCCAGGATTCTGGGTGTGACGGTGGATGATAAATACATGGATGAATACGGTAAATTCTGGCTGAACAACAGTGGTTTGGTAACCTATTCCCATGGAGAGTATTATGCACTGGGCGAAAACCTGGGCAAGTTTGGTTATTCGGTACAAAAGAATAGAGCAAAGTAATCAGTCCGCAGTGGAGTTTTTCATTGCGGATTTTTTATCCAATAAACTCCCCCGGGTGATGGCGGATGCTCCATAGCGCTCCCGGATGGAATCCAGTGCCTGATCCAGCTTGCGCTGTTTTTCGGCAGAAGGAGTTTTCGCAGGAGCAGCAGCTTCGTGACAGGGATCCGGCATCCCTTCCATATAAGAAAACAGATCCAATTGTTCCGGGGCATCGGCATCCTCCAGACGACTGGTACGCACCCCAAGGAGACGCACCGGATCACCACTCCAGATTTCAGCAAAAAGCTGGCAGGCAGTCTTATAGATGATGTCGGTACTGTTGCTGGCATGTTCCAGAGTGGTCTGATGAGAGGACATGCGGAAATCACTATATTTAATCTCGACGCTGATCATAGAAGCTCTTTTGCCGGCTTGACGAAGTCTTCTGCATACAGACTCGGAGAGGATAAGAAGCTCCCTATGCGCCGCATCGCAGGTGACCACGTTTTGGCTGAAGGTGGAGGAATTTCCGATACCCTTGGCATCTTCCCGGACGGATAAAACCCGGCTGTCATCCACGCCATTGGCGAATTCCCAGAGTGTGTGGCCATGGCTTTTTAAATGTAATTCCAAAATATGCACATCTGCCCTGGCCAGATCTCCAATGGTGAGAATTTCCAGCTTACGCAGAGTGTCTACACTGGAAGCACCGCAGGAGAAGAGGCGGGAGACAGGAAGAGGCCACATTTTTTCCTGGATTTCCCAGGAATATAAGGTGTGGACTTTATCCGGTTTCTCGAAATCGGATGCCATTTTAGCTAAAACCTTACGGTTTGAAATCCCCACATTTACCGTAAAACCGAAACGATCCCGTACGGTGTCCTTAATCATGGAAGCTGCGGATACCGGATCGGGGAATTGATGACAGATGGGGGTGTAATCCAGATAGCACTCGTCAATGCTCACCTGTTCAATATCCGGACAGACAGATTTTAAATACGCCATCAGCTCATGACTTCGCCGGCTGTAAAGAGCGTGGTCAGGCTTGTGCATGGCAAGCCCCGGACATTTGCGCAGGGCTGTCATCACCGGTTCGCCGGTTTTGATATGGTAAGCTTTGGCAGGGATGGATTTTGCCAGTACCACACCATGACGGCTCTGGATATCTCCACCGATAATAGAAGGAATGGTGCGCAGATCCACTTCTGAACCTTTATCCAATTCATCCAGGGCCGTCCAGCTTAGGTAGGCTGAGTTGACATCAATATGAAAAATAATGGATTTATCGTTGCCTTTCATGCTCATCATGTTCTCAGTATACCACGAATCCTTTACAAGAGGAATGTTTGCTGTTACAATGAGACAGTATGAAAACACGAGAGAAAACATATAATAATAGAAAAATACGTTACACATATATCAAGGCTGCCTTATTTATAAGTGCAGTCAGTGCATTTTTTCTGCCCGCCTTTTGTCCTTTTGAGCACACGGGTGATAACATGTTTACCATGTATGTCAATGGAGAACAGGTAGGAACCGTTGCAAATGAAGAGACCGCTCAGAGTCTGCTGATCCAGGCACGTAAACAGATCGCAGCCGACTCTGAGGAACTGGTATTGATGGAGGTCGATTCCCGTTTAGAGGGAAAAGAAGTCATCTGGGGACAGGTGGATGAAGAAGACCGGGTGCTTGATCATATTGTAACCACACTGAAGAAGGATCATAAAGAAACCCTGCAGCGCTCCTATATGGTGCGTGTGGGCAATTATACCGTCAGCCTTGCCAATACCGGTGAAGTGGAACGGCTTTTAGACAGCGTACTGGGCAAATACGATGAGGAAAAACGCTTTCATGTACAGCTGACAGCAGATTGTGACAGTGAATTGAATGTACTGACGACACAGGTGTACAGCGATGAAGAACAAAAGGAGATGGAAACCTCTACCCAACAGACGGAGGTTTTTCAGAGAGCCGGCGTGGGGCAGGATATGGCAGAAGCAATGGCACAGACAGAGCCGGTCACTGAGAAAAATTTTCAGGACTATGATCTTGGTCTGATCTCCATGGATTTTGCAGACAAAGTGGAGGTGGTGGAAGCCTATCAGCCGGAGGCAGAGCTGACTCCCATTCAGGATGCAGTGGATGCGGTATGTGCAGATCAGGAAGTAAAGACGACCTATGCGGTGAAGTCGGGAGATACCCTGTCAGAGATTTCTCTGACCACCGGCGTTCCGCTGGACAAGATCATCGAGATGAATGATACCCTGGACAATGAAAACTCCATCATCCGGGCAGGGGAAGAACTGGTGGTAACCATTACCGAACCGGGAATCTCCGTAGTCCGCACAGAGCAGAAATTCTACGCAGAGGATTACGATGAGGATATTGTTTATGTACCCAATGATGAATGGTATACCTATCAGACCAAGGTGTTACAGCAGCCCTCTGCCGGACACAGGGAAGTAGTGGCAACGGTCACCTATCGCAACGACCGGGAGGAAAGCACCGAAATTCTCATGGAAAATGTGGAACTGGAAGCGGTTGCCAAGATTGTGGAACGAGGTACCAAAATTCCGCCTACTTACATGAAACCTTTGTCCGGTGGACGTATTACCTCCCAGTTTGGTCCCAGAAAGGCACCGAAACGAGGAGCAAGCACCTATCATAAGGGGGTAGACTATGCGACACCTACCGGAACTGCTGTTATGGCATCTGCTGCAGGAACTGTGGTAAAGGCCGGATGGGGAAGCGGATACGGTTACGTTGTTTATATCCAGCATTCGGATGGAAGACAGACTCGTTACGGACATTTAAGCAAGGTTCTGGTATCAGCAGGACAGACGGTTTCCCAGGGACAGAAGATTGCCCTAAGCGGAAATACCGGAGTCAGCACGGGACCTCACCTTCACTTTGAAATACTCATCGGAGGCGTGCAGGTTAACCCGCTGAAATATCTGAGTTATTAAGGAGCATATCGGACTATTTACAAATGAGAAAAATATGCTATAATGTAGCGATGATGATTTTGGAATATTTTCTTAATTTTGTATAGATAGATATCGAGGAATATTATGGAACAATACGCAATCAAAGGCGGCAATCCGTTAGTCGGCGAGGTAGAAATCGGCGGTGCGAAGAATGCAGCACTGGCAATTCTGGCGGCTGCAGTGATGACGGATGATACGGTTACGATAGAGAACATGCCGGATGTACGGGACACCAATGTTCTGCTGCAGGCAATGGAGAGCATCGGGGCTCTCATTGAGAGGGTAGACCGTCACACGGTCAGGATTAACGGTGCGAATATCCACAATCTTGTCATTGAAGACGATTTTATCAAGAAGATCCGCGCATCCTATTATCTTTTAGGTGCCTTGCTTGGCAAATATAAGCAGGCAGATGTGACACTTCCCGGTGGCTGCAATATCGGAAGCCGTCCTATCGACCAGCACATCAAGGGTTTTCGTGCTTTGGGAGCCAGTGTGCGCATTGAACATGGTCATATCATTGCAGAGGCAGACCGGCTTGTGGGCAACCATATCTATCTGGATGTGGTGTCTGTGGGTGCGACCATCAACGTAATGATGGCGGCTGTGATGGCCGAGGGGCAGACCATTCTGGAAAATGCAGCGAAAGAGCCCCATGTGGTAGATCTTGCCAACTTTTTAAACAGCATGGGTGCCAACATTAAAGGCGCCGGAACAGATGTGATTCGTATCCGTGGTGTACAGAAACTCCATGGAACCAACTATGCCATTATTCCCGATCAGATTGAAGCAGGTACTTTTATGTTTGCTGCTGCTGCTACCTGTGGGGATGTGACGGTGAAAAATGTGATTCCGAAACATCTGGAGTCCATCAGTGCGAAGCTGATCGAGATCGGCTGCCAGGTACAGGAGTCTGATGATGCGGTTCGTGTGGTGGCAACCCGCAGACTGGATCACACCCATGTAAAGACCCTGCCCTATCCCGGTTTCCCTACAGATATGCAGCCCCAGATTGCAGTGACTCTTGGTTTATGTAACGGAACCAGCATTGTAACGGAAAGCATCTTTGAAAACCGGTTCAAATATGTGGACGAGCTGACCCGCATGGGCGCCAGCATTAAAGTAGAAGGCAACACGGCCATTATTGACGGCGTGAGCAAATATACCGGAGCGTCCTTGAGTGCGCCGGATCTGAGGGCAGGTGCGGCACTTGTGATTGCGGCACTGGCAGCAGAGGGCTTTTCTACTGTGGAAGAGATCCGGTATATTGAACGGGGATACGAGGATTTCCCGTTGAAACTGCAGTCTCTGGGAGCACAGATTGAACGTGTGAACGGTGAACGTGATTTTCAGAAATTCAAATTAAAAATCGGTTAGACACTTGTCAAAATTTGTATATTGACAAGTGATATTACCGGGTGTACATTACAAATGATAACTCTCTTATTCAGAGTGGTGGAGATACATAGGATCTGTGAAGCCACGGCAACCCCCCAGAGGAAGGTGCCAACCTGAGCGAATTTACTGCGAAAGCAGAGAAACGTCGAACAATAAGAGGATTTGAGCAGAGTAAGATTTCAAGTCCGCTTATTGTAGATAGCAATGAACGGACTTTTTTATTGTTCCATAGAGGTTATCGAAAACAAATACAAAAGGAGAATAGAAATGGAAAAAAGATTATTTACTTCCGAATCCGTGACTGAAGGACATCCCGACAAAGTCTGTGATGCAATTTCCGATGCCATCCTGGATGCCTGCATGGCACAGGATCCCATGAGCCGCGTGGCATGTGAGACTGCAAGCTGTACCGGTTTCGTACTGGTAACCGGTGAGATTACCACCAAGGCCAACCTGGACATTCCTGCAATCGTCCGTGAGACCGTAAATGAGATTGGCTACAACGATGCCAAGACCGGATTTGACGGCAATACCTGTGCGGTTATGGTAGCACTGGATAAGCAGTCTCCGGATATTGCCATGGGTGTTGACAAGGCACTTGAGGCGAAAGAGGCAAAGATGAGCGACGAGGAGATTGAGGCAATCGGTGCCGGCGACCAGGGTATGATGTTTGGTTACGCCGCCAACGAGACCGATGAGTACATGCCTTATCCCATTTCCCTGGCACACCGCCTGGCAAAACAGCTTACCGCTGTGCGCAAAGACGGCACCCTGAAATATTTAAGACCCGATGGAAAGACCCAGGTTTCCGTAGAGTACGATGAGAACGGCAAGCCTTTCCGTCTGGAGGCAGTAGTCTGCTCCACCCAGCATGATGAGGATGTAACCCAGGAGCAGATTCATGCAGATATCAGGAAATATGTATTTGACCCGATTCTGCCTGAAGAGCTGGTGGATGAGAATACCAAATTCTTTATCAATCCCACCGGACGTTTCGTAATCGGAGGACCTCACGGTGATGCAGGTCTGACCGGCCGTAAAATTATTGTAGACACCTACGGTGGATATGCCCGTCACGGTGGCGGCGCTTTCTCTGGTAAGGACTGCACGAAGGTTGACCGTTCCGCAGCTTACGCAGCGCGATACGTTGCAAAGAATATTGTAGCTGCCGGGCTGGCTGACAAATGCGAGATTCAGCTGTCCTACGCTATCGGCGTGGCACAGCCCACCTCTATCCTGGTAGATACCTTCGGAACCGGTAAGGTTTCCGACGAGAAGCTGGTTGACATTGTCCGTGAGAACTTCGACCTTCGTCCCGCTGGAATCATCAAGATGTTAGACCTTCGCCGGCCTATCTACAAGCAGACCGCAGCTTACGGTCACTTTGGACGCAATGACCTGGATCTTCCCTGGGAAAAACTGGATAAAGTTGATGTTTTAAAGAAATACCTATAGGAAAGATATCAAAATATTTTTTGGAAAGAACCGCCGCAAGGCGGTTCTTTCTGTTATAATAATGCCATCGTGGAAAAACAAGCGACTGCGGAGCAGGCATTTGTTTTTCTGATGGCATTAACGAGTAAACGCCTGCGAGCGGCTTTGCCACGAGAAGGAAGGGAGTGCGCAGCGCGGGTTTACGAGTCTCAAAGAGGAAACCATTCATGGCATTCACCCATTTACATGTACATACCGAATACAGCCTTTTAGACGGGGCTAACAAAATCAAAGAATATGTGAAACGTATCAAGGAACTGGGCATGACGGCCGGCGCCATTACCGACCATGGCGTCATGTACGGTGTCATTGATTTCTATAAGGAGGCAAAGTCTGCCGGCATCAATCCCATTCTGGGCTGCGAGGTCTATGTGGCACCCAACTCCCGTTTTGATAAGGAACTCACCGGGGGAGAGGACCGCTACTACCACCTGGTTCTTCTGGCAGAAAACAACAAAGGCTATGAAAATCTGGTAAAAATTGTCAGCCGTGGTTTTACCGAAGGGTATTACTACAAACCCCGTGTGGATATGGAGATTTTAAAACGCTACCATGAGGGCATTATTGCCCTTTCTGCTTGCCTGGCGGGGGAAGTGCAGCGTTACATTGTCAAGGGACTTTACGATGAGGCAAAGAAAACGGCTCTGAAATATCAGGAGTGTTTTGGCAAGGGCAACTTTTTCTTGGAACTGCAGGACCACGGCATCCCGGAACAAAAGACGGTCAACACCGCACTGCTGCAGATGAGCAAGGAATTAAGCATTGATCTGGCTGCCACCAATGATGTCCACTATACCTACCGGGAGGATGAAGCTCCCCACGATATCCTGCTTTGTCTTCAGACCGGCAAAAAGCTTTCCGATGAAAACAGGATGCGCTACGAAGGCGGACAGTATTATGTAAAAAGTGAAGAAGAAATGAAAGCTCTGTTTCCCTATGCCTGGGAGGCCGTGGAAAATACCCAGCGGATCGCAGACCGGTGCCATGTGGAAATTGAGTTTGGTGTCACCAAGGTGCCCCACTTTGAAGTACCGGTGGGCTACGATTCCTGGACTTATTTAAATAAATTATGCGAGGACGGACTGAAAGAGCGCTACCCGGAGGATGACGGCACCCTCCTTAACCGTATGGAGTATGAACTGGGCGTCATCCGGAAGATGGGCTATGTGGACTATTTCCTTATTGTATGGGACTATATCAATTACTGCAGGGAGCATGGCATAGCGGTAGGACCGGGACGAGGATCCGCAGCGGGAAGTATTGTTTCTTATTGCCTGAAAATTACCAACATTGATCCTATCCGCTACAGCCTCCTTTTTGAGCGGTTTCTGAACCCGGAACGTGTGTCCATGCCGGATATTGATGTGGACTTCTGCTTTGAAAGACGACAGGAAGTTATCGACTATGTAAAGGAAAAGTATGGCGCCGACTGCGTGGTGCAGATTGTAACCTTCGGTACGCTGGCAGCAAAAGGTGTCATCCGGGATGTGGCACGGGTAATGGATCTGCCCTACAGCTTTGCAGACTCTATTGCAAAGATGATTCCCAATGAGTTAAATATCACCTTGAACAGGGCACTGGAAATCAATCCGGAACTGCGGAAACTGTACGAGAGTGATGCCCAGGTACATGAGTTGATTGATATGAGCAAACGGCTGGAGGGTTTGCCCCGCAACACTTCCATGCATGCGGCAGGTGTAGTAATCTGCCAGAAACCTGCAGACGAATTTGTTCCCCTGTCCAGAGGCTCTGACGGTTCCATTACCACCCAGTTTACCATGACCACCATCGAGGAACTGGGACTGTTGAAGATGGACTTTCTGGGACTGCGTACCCTCACCGTCATCCAGAATGCAGTGAAACTGGTAGAGAAATCCACCGGAGAAAAAATAGAGATTGATGCCATCAATTACGATGATAAGGCGGTGTTAAACTCTCTGGGAACCGGACGGACAGATGGGGTGTTTCAGTTGGAGAGTGGCGGTATGAAGAGCTTCATGAAAGAACTGAAGCCTCAGAACCTGGAGGATCTCATTGCCGGAATTTCTCTTTACCGACCGGGACCTATGGATTTCATCCCGAAATATATCAAAGGAAAAGACGATGCAGCCTCCATCACCTATGAATGTCCCGAGCTGGAGGAAATACTGTCTCCCACCTATGGCTGTATCGTGTACCAGGAGCAGGTCATGCAGATCGTGCAGAAACTGGGTGGTTACACCATGGGTCGTGCGGATCTGGTGCGTCGTGCCATGAGTAAAAAGAAACAATATGTCATGGAACAGGAGCGCAAAAACTTTGTCTACGGTAACGAGGAGGAACATGTTCCCGGCTGTGTGGCAAAGGGCATCCCTGCAGAGGTGGCCAGCCATATTTACGATACCATGATGGATTTTGCAAAATATGCTTTTAATAAATCCCATGCGGCATGCTATGCGGTGGTTTCCTACCAGACCGCTTATCTGAAATATTATCATCCGGTGGAGTATATGGCAGCACTGCTCACCTCCGTTATTGATAACTCCGGTAAGGTATCGGAGTATATTCTTACCTGCAGAAACATGGGCATTCAGATCCTGCCCCCGGATATTAACGAAGGAGAGGCGGGGTTTTCCGTATCCGGCAGAAGCATCCGTTATGCCCTTACAGCCATTAAGAGTGTGGGTCGTCCGGTGATTGACGGACTTCTGGAAGAAAGAAAGGAACGAGGCCCCTTCACCAACCTGAAGGATTTTATCACCCGCATGGCAGACCGGGATATGAATAAACGTGCCATTGAAAATTTTATCAAGGCCGGAGCACTGGATTCCCTTGGGCGTATGGAGAGCGGAGTACAGGAAGTGGATGCAGCGTTGATCCGGAAACAGTTCATGAGTGTGTACATCCAGATTGTAGATGGTATTTTAAGTGATAAGAAGAATAACATGGCAGGGCAGATGTCTCTGTTTGATATTGTCAATGAGGACCAGAAAGAGGACTTTGATGTGAAACTGCCCCAGGTAGCACCTTATTCCCGGGAGATGATGCTGGCTTTTGAAAAGGAAGTGCTGGGTATCTATGTCAGTGGGCATCCCATGGAGGAGTATGTGGAACTGTGGCGTAAACACACCACGGCAAAGACTTCCGATTTTATGTTGGATGAGGAAAACGGCAGCTGCCATCTGCTGGATGGGACAAGCGTTACCATCGGAGGCATGATCACTGACAAAAAGATTAAGTATACCAAAAACGATAAGATTATGGCCTTTCTTACGGTGGAAGATGTGGCAGGTTCTGTGGAAGTCATTGTATTCCCCAGGGACTACGAGAAAAATGCAGACAAACTCATCGAAGATGAAAAAGTTTTTATAAAAGGAAGAGTTTCGGCGGAGGAAGATAAGGATGCAAAATTGATCTGTGAGCAGATTACCGGATTTGCGGAAGTTCCAAAGACCTTGTGGCTGAAATTTCCAAATCTGGCGGAGTATACAGCAAAAGAGCTGCAGACTTCTGCAATATTAAAGGACAGTGAGGGAAAGGATCAGATTGTCATCTATCTGTCAGATACCAGACAGATGAAGAAGCTTCCCCCGAACCGGAATGTGAATGCAGATCAGGCGTTGGTGGAGGCACTGGCAAAATTGCTGGGCGAAGAAAATGTCAAAGTGGTTTGACGAAATTTTATCAATACTATTGTAAATTCAACGAAAAAGGAATAAAATGTGTTCAAAGTAGGAGGTAGCAACATATGTCGAAAGAGATTAAAACCATCGGCGTCCTCACCAGTGGCGGCGATGCACCGGGAATGAACGCAGCAATCCGTGCTGTTGTCAGAAAAGCAATCGGTAACGGTGTCAGTGTAAAAGGAATCAGAAGAGGCTATCAGGGTCTCTTGGATGAAGAAATTATAGATATGGAGAAAGCTTCCGTTTCGGATATTATCCAGCGAGGAGGTACCATTCTTGGAACCGCCCGCTGTTCAGAGATGCGCACAGCGGAAGGACAGAAGAAAGCGGCAGATCTCTGCAGAAAGCATGGTATTGACGGTATCGTTATCATCGGTGGTGACGGTTCCTACCGCGGTGCGGAGAAACTGGCACAGAATGGCATTAATACCATTGGTCTGCCGGGCACCATTGACCTGGATATTGCCTGCACGGATTATACCATCGGTTTTGATACTGCAATCAATACCGCAATGGAAGCAATTGATAAGATTCGTGATACTTCCTCCTCCCATGAGAGATGCTCCATCGTTGAGGTTATGGGACGTAATGCGGGATACATTGCTTTGTACTGTGGCGTAGCCAACGGTGCAGAGGACATTCTCCTTCCGGAGAAATATGATTATAACGAACAGGCGCTGATTGATAACATCATCGCATCCCGTAAGCGAGGAAAGACCCACCATCTGATCATCAATGCGGAGGGAATCGGACATTCCACTTCCATGGCAAAGAGAATTGAGGCTGCAACCGGCATTGAGACCAGGGCAACCATTCTCGGTTACATGCAGCGTGGCGGTACTCCTACCTGCAAGGATCGTTACTATGCATCCATGATGGGCGCTTATGCAGCAGATATCCTGTGTGCAGGTAAATCCAACCGTGTGGTAGCTCATCAGCACGGCGGGATAGTGGATTATGATATTGAGGAAGCATTAGCAATGCAGAAGAGTATCGACGAGTACCAGTATCAGGTAGCGAAGATCCTTTCCATGTAATTTATTTCAGGATAAGCAAAGGGGCTTGACCGCAGGAGGCAAGCCCCTCTTTTAAATAGGAGCGTGCAATGGAGCGGATTACAAGTGTGTCCAACAACAGAATCAAGGAAATGGTGCTTTGGTCTGCCAGGGCGAAAGAGCGGCGGAAAGCCGATGTCTATCTGGTGGAGGGGCGGAAGATGTTCCTGGAAGCACCGGAGGAGGAACTGCAGCAGATTTTTGTGGCAGAGGCTCTGTGGGAACGGTTGGAGCTGGAACACGAGGACGGTTCAGATCCGGATATACAGTTAAAAAACCGGATTCTGAAATCGGATGGCGATGACAGAATTTCCGTTTTTCTGGTGACGGACGAGGTGTTTCGGAAAATATCAGACACCCAGACCCCTCAGGGAATTTTGTGCGTACTGCGTCAAAAACACTATACATTGGAAGAACTTCTTACAAGGGAAAATCCCCTTTTGGTGATCCTTGAGGATTTGCAGGATCCCGGCAATCTGGGAACGATTCTGCGAACCGGTGAAGGAGCAGGCATTACCGGTGTTATCATGAGTAAGAACACGGTGGATTTATATAATCCCAAAACCATACGGGCCACCATGGGCTCCATTTACCGGGTGCCTTTTCTCTATGTGGATGACTTGAAGCCGGTGTTTACCGAACTAAAGAAAAAGGGAATCCAAAGCTACGCTGCCCATTTAAGGGGAACCAAGTATTATGATGCCCTTGACTTTACCAAAGGGACGGCCTTTCTCATTGGAAATGAGGGAAATGGCCTACGGACAGAAACGGCAGAACTGGCAGATCAGTATTTAAAGATTCCCATGGAGGGACAGGTGGAGTCTCTAAATGCAGCGATTGCCACATCCATTCTCATGTATGAGGCAAATCGTCAGAGACGATAGGAAGGGAGAAAAGTCATGATTGGATTTATCGGTTTGGGAAATATGGCATCCGCAATGATCGGTGGAATGCTGCAGAAGGATATGGTGACACCGGGAGAAATCATCGGCTCCTGCAGGACAGAAGAAACAGCTCAAAAAATAGCAGACCGTTTTGGAATTGAAACCACCACGGATAACAGTATTGTGGCACAGGCAGCAGATATTTTGATACTGGCTGTGAAACCCCAGTTTTTCCCGGAGGTTATTGCCCGGATCAAGGATGAGGTCAATGCAGATGCGCTGATCATCAGCATCGCTGCAGGAAAGACCATGGATTATATTGAGACGCAGTTTGGCCGGCCGTTAAAGCTGGTGCGCTGCATGCCCAATGTCCCTGCTCTGGTGGGAGAGGGAATTACCAGCGTCAGCCGTAATGAACGGGTATCTGACGAAGAGATGAAGCAGGCGATGGATTTATTATCTGGCATGGGAAAGACCAGCGAGATTCCGGAGCGTCTCATTGATGCGGTAGTAGGTGTCAGCGGAAGCTCCCCTGCCTATGTCTTCTTATTTATTGAAGCCATGGCGGATGGAGCAGTGGCAGCCGGCATGCCACGCAGCCAGGCCTATGAGTTTGCAGCACAGGCAGTCCTTGGCAGCGCCAGGATGGTGTTGGAAACAGGGAGGCACCCCGGTGAATTAAAGGACATGGTATGTTCTCCGGGAGGAACCACCATTCAGGCAGTGAAAGTATTGGAAGAGAAAGGATTTCGGGCGGCAGTCATGGATGCCATGGAAGCCTGTATTGAAAAGTCCAAAAGCTTATAACCACTAGATGTTGTGGTTTGTAACAAAATATAAACAAAAACATTCGTAAAAAACCTCTGATAATTGGGAAAACTTGACAATTTCAGAGGTTTTTGCTATGATCGAGGCTGTAATATATTTAACATTTTTGTAATACTTAAATGCGAGGTATAGAAAAGGATGCGTGACTTGAAAAGGCGGCTGCTTTGGTGCATCGGACTGCTGGTGATTTCCCTTACAGGGATAACTGTGCAGGCGGACGGAAATACGGCGACTGACGAAGAGGGAAACGGCGTGGGAGTTGCATGTTATGTAACCCCATCCGATACACAGCTGCGCAATCAGATAAAACAGGCTCAGTTAGAGTTACAGAAACAGCAGGAGGAGAAGAAAACATCTTCCACCCTGGTTATGGCAAATGTAAACAATACATTGAATGTCCGGGCGGAAGCTGACGAAACCTCCGAAAAAGCAGGATACCTTTATAAGGATTGCGGAGGCACGATTCTGGAGAGGAAAGACGGTTGGACAAAGCTGCAATCCGGTGACCTGGTGGGTTGGGCCAGGGATGACTATCTTCTTTTTGGTGAAGAGGCAGAAGCTCTGGCCAATGAGGTAGGAAATCTTATTGTCAACATCGAGACAGATTCTTTGCGTGTGCGGAAAAGCCCCAGTTTGGACAGCGGAATTTACGGACTCTTAAAAGCAGAGGATGAACTGGATGTCATCGAGGTGGTGGATGACGACTGGATTTGTGTAGATTATGAAGGGAAGAATGGTTATGTCTCCACGGAATATGTGTCCACAGAGTTTCATATTGACAGTGGAGAAACCATGGAGGCTGTGAAAGAACGGGAGAAAAAGGCAGCAGAAGAAAAGGCAAAACTGACTGCATTACAGGGAGCGGTGCTGGCATCGGAAGATGAAACCCGTCTGCTGGGGGCACTTATCCAGTGTGAAGCCGGAAACCAGAGCGCAGAGGGAATGCTGGCGGTAGGTGCCGTGGTGATGAACCGGGTGAGAAGCTCAGGTTATCCCAATACCATCGCCGGTGTCCTTTTTGCATCGGGACAGTTTCCTCCGGCATTAAACGGCAATGTGGCGAAAGTTTATGAAAAGGGAGTGAAACAGTCCTGCCTGGATGCTGCTGCAAGGGCAATTGCAGGGGAGACCAATGTGGGAACGGCCACTCACTTTAAACGGGCAGGAAACCATGACGGGGTGGTAATCGGTGCCCATGTATTCTGGTAGAGAAAAGAAAGAGAAGGGATGACCTTCTCTTTTTTATGTGACAGGAAATTCCGAAGATTTCCCTGTCACATAAAAAAGGCACTAACGTGCCAAAGATGCGCACTTGCGCGAAGATGTAGATTGTCGCAAGCGACCGCGCAAGGCGCGAGAATGTGCCAAGGCACATTTTTTATTGCACAGGTGGGGGAAATATAGTAGAATGAAAGAAATACCAAGAAAGGGGAGGAGAAACTATGGACATGACAATTTTCTGGCTTGTACTTATGCTCATCCTGATTTTGGCGGAGATTGCAACCATGGGGTTGACAACGATCTGGTTTGCGGCCGCAGCATTGGTTTGTGGAATCTGCGCAGGCTTTGGCATGCCGTTTCTGCCGCAGATGATCATCTTCATTGTCGTTTCGCTGGTGTTGATTCTGTTTACCCGGCCTATCGCCATGAAGTATTTTAACAGAGACCGAGTGAAAACCAATGCGGAAAGTCTGATTGGCAGACAGGCAATTGTAACTACTCAGATTGATAATCTGCGGGCAGCTGGCCAGGTTACGGTGTCTGGACAGGAATGGACGGCACGCAGCAGTGAGGACGGAACGATCATTCCCCAGGGAGCGGTTGCGGAAGTCCTGGCTATCAATGGTGTAAAATTGATTGTGCGTGAAGTTATCAGCCGCCAGCCAGCGAAAGCAGAAACACCTGAACAGCCGGCAGAATAGGTATTTAGCAACTAACTTCAAAAAGAAAGAGTAAGAGGGAAAAGAAATGGAAATCGTATTCGTAATTGCAGTTCTCGTCGTATTGATTCTGATTTTGGCATCCTGCATCAAAATTGTGCCCCAGGCACACGCCTACGTTGTAGAGCGTCTGGGGGCTTATGAGGCAACCTGGTCCGTAGGTCTGCACATCAAGATGCCTATTATTGATAAGGTAGCAAGAAAAGTTATCTTAAAAGAACAGGTTCTGGATTTTGCACCACAGCCGGTTATCACCAAGGATAACGTAACCATGAGAATCGACTCCATCGTATTCTTCCAGATTACAGACCCCAAGCTGTATGCTTACGGTGTGGAGAATCCATTGATGGCAATTGAGAACCTGACGGCTACTACTCTGAGAAATATCATTGGCGAGATGGAGTTAGACCAGACACTGACCAGCCGTGAAACCATCAACACCAAGATGCGTTCCCAGCTTGATATCGCAACTGATCCCTGGGGTATCAAGGTTACCCGTGTAGAGTTAAAGAACATCATTCCTCCTGCAGAAATCCAGAACTCCATGGAGCGTCAGATGAAGGCAGAGCGTGAGAGACGTGAGGCTGTCACCCGTGCAGAAGGTGAGAAGAAAGCAAGCGTAACTGTAGCAGAAGGTAAGAAAGAGGCAGCGATTCTGGAGGCAGAGGCTGAGAAACAGTCCGCAATTCTCCGTGCAGAGGCAGAAAAAGAGAAGATGCTGCGTGAGGCAGAAGGACAGGCAGCCGCTATTCTGAAAGTCCAGAGTGCAACAGCAGAAGGTATCCGCATGATTAAAGAGGCCGGTGCTGACGAGGCAGTCCTGAAATTAAAGAGTCTTGAGGCTTTCCAGGCAGCTGCTGCAGGTCCAGCGAACAAGATTATCATCCCCTCTGAGATTCAGAATATGGCAGGACTGGTTAAATCAATTAAAGAGGTATAACACATGGACTTAAAAGGACGTCATTTTTTAAAACTTCTGGATTACACACCGGAAGAAATTCAGTACCTGCTGGACTTGTCAGCAGACTTTAAAGCGAAGAAGAAGGCTGGCGTTTTAGTAGACCATCTCCGGGGCAGAAACGTGGCACTGATTTTTGAAAAGACCAGTACCAGAACCCGGTGCGCTTTTGAAGTGGCAGCACACGATTTAGGCATGGGAACGACGTTCTTAAATCCTACCGACTCCCAGATTGGAAAGAAAGAGAGTATCCCTGACACTGCAAGAGTGTTGGGCAGCATGTTTGACGGTATTGAGTACCGTGGATTTGGACAGGACATTGTGGAGGAACTGGCAGAGTATGCCGGTGTTCCGGTGTGGAACGGTCTTACCAATGAGTTTCATCCAACCCAGATGCTGGCAGACCTGCTTACGATCCAGGAGCATTTCGGACATATTAAGGGAATCCGCATGACCTACATGGGTGATGCCCGTTACAACACCGGTAATTCCCTCATGGTGGCAAGCGCCAAAATGGGCATGCACTTTACCATTTGCGCACCGAAAGAATTTTTCCCGGATGCAGCACTTGTGAAACAGTGTGAGGAAATTGCAAAGACCACCGGCGGCAGTATTCGTCTGACGGAAGACCCCATGGAGGGTACGAAAGATGTAGATGTGATTTCCACCGATGTATGGGTTTCCATGGGAGAGCCTGACGAGGCATGGGAGGATCGCATTAAGGTTTTATCCCCTTATCAGGTAAATAAAAAGATTATGGAGAATGCCGGAGAACAGGCAGTATTTATGCATTGCCTCCCTGCCTTCCATGATTTAAAGACCAAGATCGGTAAAGAAAAGGGCGAGAAATTCGGCTTTGAGGCATTGGAAGTGACGGACGAGGTATTTGAATCCAAACAGTCCATTGTATTCCAGGAGGCAGAGAACCGTATGCATACCATCAAGGCGGTGATGGCGGCAACTCTGGGATACGAATAAATTCAACGCTTTGTTCTATAATAGGACAAGAGGTTCCATATGAAAAATGAAATTTTGACAATGCTCAGAGAACACTGCCCGGACTATGTGTCCGGGCAGGCTCTTTGTGAACAGTTTGATGTCTCCCGGACTGCAGTGTGGAAAGCAATGAAGCAGCTGGAAAAAGAAGGTTATGTGATTGAGGCGGTACGTAATCGTGGTTACCGCCTGGCAGAGAATATGGATGTATTAAATCAGGCAGAATTGGACAATCAGTTACATTTTAAATGGATTGCCGGGAAAAAGGTATATGAGGCAGTGACTGGTTCCACCAATACTGACTTAAAGACTATGGCAGAGGAAGGGGCACCCCACGGAACACTGGTGGTAGCCGGAGATCAGCAGGCCGGCAAAGGACGCCGGGGCAGGAGCTGGCAGGTGCCTGCAGAAAAGACCATTGCCATGTCCGCGCTGCTGCGTCCCACCTTTCCCGCAGACCATGCATCCATGATTACGCTGTTACAGGCCTATGCGGTGGCACTGGCAGTGGAGGATGTGTGCGGCGTGCAGACCCAGATTAAATGGCCTAACGATGTGGTGGTGAATGGCAAAAAAATCTGCGGTATCTTAACGGAGATGAGCATCAGCTTGGAGCAGAAGGAAATTGCCTATGTGATTGTGGGTACGGGAATCAATGTAAACATTGAAGAATTCCCGGAGGAACTGCAAAAGACTGCCACTTCTCTGAAATTAGAGACTGGACATGAAGTGTCCAGAGTGGCAATCATTGAGCGGGTACTTCACTATTTTGAGGAAGCCTACGACGAATTTGAAAAGGTGCAGAACCTTTCTTTTATGAAAGAAGTGTACGAGGAACACATGGCAAATAAAGACAGAGAAGTTCATGTGTTAGACCCCCAGCATCCCTTTGATGGCGTTGCCAGAGGCATCGATAACCAGGGAGAGCTTTTGGTGGAAAAACAGGATGGCACAGTGGAAGCCGTTTATGCCGGAGAAGTTTCGGTAAGGGGGATATACGGTTATGTCTGAGAAAATTGTACTTTGTGGGGCGAATTCCTACGAGCAGAAATACTATTTTAATAAAGAACAGTTCGGAAAGCTTCCCGAAGATGTTCAGGATCAACTCCACATTATCTGTGTGCTTTTTACAGAGGAAGTGGGCGGCATTTTCACCATTTGCTTTGATGAGGCAGGAAATCTCCAGTTTGAAACCGATGTGGCGGACAACGACTATCTTTTTGACGAGATTGGGGCAGGACTGTTAATCCGGGAGATTGAACGAAACCGGGCAGAACTGTTACATTCGCTGGAGCTATATTACAAAGTGTTTATTCTTCACGAAAGTGTGGAGGAATTATTAAAGGAGGAACAGTAGCATGATTTTAGTGGTTGATATCGGAAATACCAACATTACCTGCGGTGTGTATCAGGAAAAGGACTTGATCTGCACTTTTCGTCTCACCACACAGATGCCCCGTACTTCCGATGAATATGGCATCGTGCTGCGGGAACTGTTGGACAGAAACGGCATGGACTATCGGGAGTTAGGTGGTGTGATTATCGCCAGCGTGGTACCCAATGTCATGCATTCTTTCCAGAGTGCCATTCAGAAATATCTGAATAAAAAACCTCTTGTGGTAGGACCCGGCATCAAAACCGGCATTAAACTCACCTCGGAAAATCCCAGAGAGATTGGTCCCGACCGTATTGTGGATGCGGTGGCAGCCTATGAGATTTACGGAGGTCCTGTTCTGGTATTGGATTTTGGTACAGCAACTACTTATGATCTGGTGGAGGCTGACGGAACCTTTGCCGTGGGAATCACTGCGCCGGGCATTCGGATTTCTGCCAAGGCTTTGTGGGAGGATACCGCCAAACTGCCGGAAATTGAAATCCGGAAACCCAAGTCCATCCTCGCCAAAGAAACCATCAGCAGCATGCAGGCTGGTCTGATGTACGGACAGATCGGACAGACGGAATACATTATCAATCAGGTAAAAAAGGAAACCGGTTATGGGGACTTAAAAGTAGTGGCAACCGGTGGACTGGGACGAATCATTTCCGATGAGACAGATACCATCCAGCATTATGACAGTGCTTTGACCTTAGAGGGACTTCGCATCCTTTACGAAAAGAACTGTAGATAGATTTTATATTGAGGTTGACATAACTATGAAATTGACCATAGGAAATGTCACACTGGACAACCAGGTGGTTCTGGCACCAATGGCAGGAGTAAGCGACCTGCCATTTCGTCTGTTATGCCATGAACAGGGAGCAGGTCTGGTGTGCATGGAGATGGTGTCTGCAAAGGCACTGCAATATCACAATAAAAATACGGAAAGTCTGTTACAGATTCATCCGAAAGAACGCCCGGTCTCTCTGCAGCTCTTTGGTTCCGAGCCGGAAACCATTGCAGAGCAGGCGGCACGGCTGGAAGAACGCCCATTTGATATCCTGGATTTGAATATGGGATGTCCGGTTCCCAAGATTGTAGGAAATGGAGACGGCTCTGCACTGATGAAGAATCCCATCCTTGCAGGAAAAATCATTGAGGCAACCGTAAAAGCCACCCAAAAACCGGTAACGGTAAAGTTTCGCCGGGGTTTTGACAGGAATCACCTCAATGCGGTGGAGTTTGCCCATATCGCAGAGGAATCCGGTGCCGCAGCGGTGGCGCTCCACGGACGTACCAGAGAGCAGATGTATGCCGGAGAAGCAGACTGGGACTGCATCGCCCGGGTGAAGGCAGCGGTGCATATTCCTGTCATTGGAAACGGTGATATTACCACACCCCTCCGGGCCAGGGAAATGCTGGAACAGACCGGCTGTGACGGTGTAATGATCGGGCGGGCAAGCCGGGGAAATCCCTGGATTTTCCGGGAAACCGTCCACTTTCTGGAAACGGGAGAACTCCTTCCTCCACCCACCAGGGAGGAAATGAGGGAGACGATTCTGCGCCACGCGGAACTGATGACAGAGTGGAAGGGCGAGTATCTGGCAGTGCGCGAGATGCGCAAGCATGTGTCCTGGTACACGGCAGGAGTTCCCAATTCTGCAAGACTTCGGGGAAAAATCAATACCATGGAGTCCATGGAAGAACTAAAGGACAGTGTGGAAGCAATTTTTGCATCATAAGGGCAACAAGGACATATCCTCTATATAGATACCGCTGTGGTGAACTATATGGAGGATTTCTTTATGTCCCGGATTTTGTCCTGTTACCGCCTGAAAAAGCCAGTGGGAACCGGGGAAGAAGACAGAAAGAAAAAAATATTTGGAGAACTTCTGAGAAATCTACGGAATCAAGTGTGCAGGAAAGCGGTTACGCTGCCGGTACAGATCAGACAGCAGCAGGAAGATCAGCTCCTTTTCCTGGGAATTCCAGAGGAATGGATCGGGATGGAACAGGGGCTTTACCGCATCCTGCGGGCAGCACTGGAGGAAACCGGCAGTGACTGGTTTTATCTGGAACCACCCCTGCAAAAGAAACTCTGCCTGGAGCAGGAAGGGCAGTGGCTTTTTGAAGATTATGGACTTTTGGGTGGTTTAAAGGATCTGGGAGAATATCACGCAGGTTTTTTCCGGTCAAAATGTGGGAAGGGACGGCAGCGGCTGGCGTTCTTTCTGGAAGGGAAAAAACTGGAGGACTATCGGAAATTGGTCTTGGAACTGGCTGAGGGACGCAATGAGGTGACCCTGCTTTTTTCCGAAGGGGGAAAGAGGGAAGGTTTTGCGGATCAATTGGAAGAGCTGGAGGAAGACTTGGAATATGAGTATGGACTGATCCCTCGAACCAACTTGTCTCTTCAACGTTTTCTGGAGCTGGAGAGGGAACGGCAGGAACCATTGTTGGTATGTGATCTTACAGGAGATAGCCATCTTCTTCTGGGACTTCTGGATGGCAGGATTCAGAGTAAGGTGTGTTATCTGGACGGTATGCCTACCCCGGAAAAGGAAAAGTATGGGGCAAAACGGGCACGAGCACTTTTTCTCTACGGGAGCATGGCTGAAAATTGGCGATTTTATCCTACGGATGAAGTGCAGGTCATTGACACGTTAAATAAAAGTAGTTATAATACCATAGTTAAATGGGAAAAGTATCGTAGAATACTTGATAGGAAGGGAATGCATCATGGAAGAAAAGAAAAACATATTGACCTATGAAGGACTGCGTAAATACGAGAACGAGCTTCACGATTTAAAGGTAGTGAAACGTCAGGAAGTAGCGCAGAAGATCAAAGAGGCTCGTGAGCAGGGCGATTTGTCCGAGAACGCAGAGTACGATGCAGCGAAGGATGAGCAGCGTGATATCGAGGCTCGTATTGAGGAATTGGAGAAGATCTTAAAGAACGCAGAAGTTGTTGTTGAGGACGAGGTGGATGTTGATAAAATCAACATTGGCTGTAAGGTTATTATTATGGATTTGGAATTAAATGAGGAGCTTGAGTATAAAATCGTAGGTTCCACTGAGGCAAACAGCCTGAAAGGTAAGATTTCCAATGAATCACCGGTAGGTAAGGCTCTGATCGGAGCAAAAATCGGTGATGTGGTTACCGTGGAGACACAGGCTGGTGAAATCCAGTACAAAGTACTGGGCATTGACCGTTCCAACTAGCAAGCAGAAGAATATAGGAGTGAGTGAGACGTGGGAGAAGCACAGAATCAGAATAATCAGACACAGGACTTGAATCAGCTTTTAAAGGTACGCCGTGAGAAGCTGGCAGCCTTGCAGGAGAACGGAAAAGATCCGTTTCAGCTTACCAAATATGATGTGACCCATCATAGTAAGGAAATCAAGGATAATTTTGAAAAACTGAATGGAACAGAGGTATCCATCGCAGGACGTATGATGTTCAAACGTGTTATGGGTAAAGCATCTTTCTGTAACATCCAGGATCTGCAGGGAAACATTCAGGTTTATGTGGCAAGGGACAGCATTGGCGAGGATCCTTATGCAGATTTCAAGAAATACGATGTAGGTGATATTCTCGGTATTACCGGTAAGGTTTTTGAGACGAAAACCGGCGAGAAATCCGTTCATGCAGAGAATGTAACCCTGCTTTCCAAGAGTTTACAGATTTTGCCTGAGAAATACCACGGACTCACTGACACAGACACCCGTTACCGCCAGAGATATGTAGATCTGATTATGAATCCGGAAGTTAAGGAAACATTTATCAAGCGTTCCCAGATTATCAAAGAGATTCGTAATTTCCTTGCCGGACGTGATTTCATGGAAGTAGAGACCCCCATGCTGGTAAGCAATGCCGGTGGTGCTGCGGCAAGACCCTTTGAGACGCACTACAATGCACTGAATGAAGATGTAAAGCTGCGTATCTCTCTGGAACTTTACTTAAAAAGACTGATTGTAGGCGGCTTAGAGCGGGTTTACGAGATCGGACGTGTGTTCCGTAACGAGGGTGTTGACACTAGACACAACCCGGAATTTACCCTGATGGAGTTATATCAGGCATATACTGACTATGAAGGTATGATGGAACTCACTGAGAGTATGTTCCGTTACCTGGCAGAAAAGGTATGCGGTACCACGACCATTTCCTATAACGGAATTGAAATTGATTTAGGCAAGCCTTTCGAGCGCATTACCATGACAGACTGCATCAAGAAATACGCAGGCGTTGATTTCGATGCGGTAAAGAGTGATGATGAGGCGAAGACGCTGGCAAAAGAACATCACATCGAGTACGAGGAGCGCCATACCAAGGGGGATATTGTGAACCTGTTCTTCGAGGAATACTGCGAGAAGAATCTGATTCAGCCTACTTTTGTGATGGATCATCCTATTGCCATCTCCCCGCTGACCAAGAAGAAACCCAGCGACCCGGAGAAGGTAGAGCGTTTCGAGCTGTTTATCAATACCTGGGAGATGTGTAACGCATATTCCGAGTTAAACGACCCTATCGACCAGAGAGAGCGTTTCGCCGCACAGGATGCCGCTTTCGAGGCTGGTGATGAGGAGGCAAACCACACCGATGAAGATTTCTTAAACGCATTGGAAATCGGTATGCCCCCAACAGGTGGCATCGGTTACGGTATCGACCGTCTGGTTATGTTACTGACAGACAGCCCGGCAATCCGTGATGTGTTACTGTTCCCGACAATGAAGAGCTTGGATAAATAAACCTAGTGTTTATGCGGGGTTGAGGCATTTGAGTACGTCAAAGGACGCATTAAAAGACGCATTTTGACATAGTCATTTACATCAGTATGAAAGAGTACACAATCTGAAAAGAAAAAGATTCAATCAAATATGAACTACTAAGAGGACATTTTCTAAAGAAATTTAGAAGATGTCCTCTTTTTTGCGTTATGGAGAAAATACGTCATTTGTTATGAAGTCAAAGTGAAAGGAGCACAGCAATGAATGAATCAAAGAAGAAAGATAGATATGAGGATGCAAAAAAGTTTGTAAGATATTCAGATGGTGCAAAAATGTACAGTATGGGAATGACAAAATTTCAAGAAGTGGCTAAGGATGCCAAGGCTTGTTATAAAATTGGTCAGCTTGTACTTGTTAATACAGAAATATTGGATAAGTATCTTGAAACTTTTCATATTACAGATTCTGAGTTTTATAAGTAGGTGATGTTATGGTAAATACATTGAGTGGTTCAGTTTGTGCCTATAGAAAAGAAACTGTAAAACCAAGATTTATTCGTATTGATGAGGTAATGGCTTTATTAGATGTAACACAAGATGAGGCAATGGATATAGCGTTGGCTGCTGGAGCAAGATATCAGCTTGCAAAGATTATATTAGTACATAAGGAAAGGTTGATGAAATTTATGAAACATTCTGCAAGAGTTCCTAGTTCAAATAAAATTGTGGAAAAGAAGTTTGTGAGAATCGGAGAGGGTTCAATGACTTACAGCATAGGACATCATAGATTTATCGAAATGGCTAGAGCAGCTGGAGCTGTATATAAGATAGGCGAAGCAAAAGGAAATACTATTCTGATTAATCTGGAGGTGTTTGATGAATATATGGAGCAATTCAGAGAACCGCCAACAGAAATGAAACATCCATTGCCAAATG
>ERZ857629.176-NODE-176-length-100009-cov-5.711467_pt1 | contig 100009 bp, 74 predicted proteins | sample MGYA00519700_ERZ857629 | MGnify/ENA primary metagenome ERZ857629 (study PRJEB31778, sample SAMEA3449351) | human gut metagenome | biome: human gut; feature: human-associated habitat; material: faeces | place: United Kingdom | collected 2010/2012 ... | reverse complement strand
AAAATTTGAAAAATGTGCATGAAAAAATCACCAAATGTCTGGTGATTTTTATTTTTTTTATTTTGTTTTAAATTTTAGTTCCGCATTCTGGGCAGAATTTTGCTTTTGCAGAAACTTTGTTCCCGCATTTTGGGCAAACCCCAGCACCGCCAAGTTTTTTGCCACATTCACAGCAGAACTTTGCAGATTTTTTGTTTTCGGCTTTGCATGCTGGGCAAATTGAAACTTCTTTTGGGGCTTTTTTGTTTGCTATTGATTCGCGAATAATTTCGCCAAGAGCAAGACCTGCACCAATGTTTGCTCCTGCGCCACTTCCAGATGGGTTGTTTGCCATGTCGCGAACGGCTTTTGCAGATTGATATTTCACGAAATCATCCATCTTGTCGCCCATAACGCCAACAGAGGTTCTTGCGTCGATTGCTTTTTCAACTTCTTCTGGGAAAGAAAGGCTTTCAACAATAAGTTTTGTGAGGGTGAGTCCAATTTCTTCAAATGCTTCTTTTGCGTTTTCTTGTGCAGTTTGAGAAAACTCGGTTAAATTGCTAGCCATGTCAAGTGCGCTGATTTTTGCTTCTGCAATTGTGTCTGAAATTGAAGAAACAAGATGTGAGCGAAGAAAACTTGTCACATCGTCGGTTGAAAAGGTTGAAGATGTTCCTGCAATTTCTTTAAGGAAAAGGGCAGGGTCGGTTACTCTGAATGCATATGAGCCAAAACCGCGAACACGAATACTTCCAAATTCTTTGTCGCGCATTGTGATTGGTGATGCAGTGCCCCATTTTTGAGCGGTGAATTGTTTTGTGTTCACAAAGAAAACATCTGCAATAAATGGAGATTTAAAGCCATATGGCCATGCAAGAAGTTGTGACAAAATTGGAAGGTTGCTGGTTTTCAAAAGGTGCATTCCTGGCCCAAAAACATCAGCAATTTTTCCTTTGTTCATGAAAATTGCAACTTGCGACTCGCGAACGGTGAGTTTTGAACCAAATTGGATTTCTCTTCCGTCCATTGGATATTTATAAAGAATGGTGTTTTTTGAATTGTCTGCCCATTCAATTGATTTTAAAAGGTTGGTTTTGATAAAGCCCATAAGATTTCTCCTTAATTTTTCTATGCATATTATATCATATTTTTATTTTATGGCAAACAAAAATGCAAAAAAGTGGATATTTTGCGTTATTGATTTGTTATTTTTTGATTGGTGTGATAAACTGACATAAAACCAAAGAAAAAAGGAAAAATAATGGCATATCAATATTCTCCAAGTGCGGTTTCAGACAAGAAGGTTGACAAAGCATCAATTGGGCTTCAAATCAGCCACATGCTTTTTGTTATCGTGAGTATTTTTGCGTCAACTTTCTTGATTTCATATATCGTTAGTGTGAACGCCGAAAATCCACTTTCAACAAGCATTGTTTCAATTGCAATTTACTATATTTCGCAGTTTTTTGTTTTTGGACTTTCATATTTTTTGATGAGTTTTGTTGTTGAAAAAACCAGCAGAATTTGGATTTATCGTCTTGGCATTTTGCTTTTTGGCGCATTCATTGTGATGGTGATTTTTGTCGGAAAAGAACTTTCAAAATATATTGTTTTGGCGGGTGCACTTTATGGCCTTTCAGAAGGTGTGTTCCACTCGGCATACAATGTTCTGAAAGGGGAAATGGTTCCAAGAAGAAGCATGTCAAACTATTCAACACTTTGCCTTATTTTGGATCGTGTTGTTCGAATTGTTCTTCCAATTTTGATGGGCTTTTTGATTGACTCTTCAACATTTTTTGTTGTTGCAATCTATGTTCTTGTTTTGGTTGTCATTCAACTTGGCGTGACATTCATGATAAAGTCAGAGCGCCCAGAAAATTCATCGTTTGACTTTTTTGCATATCTTAAAAGTTTGAAAAGCAAAAATCAAGACATGGTTCGAATTAAAAGAGTTTATAACATTTCTTGGCTTTATGGCTTTAAAACAATTTTTAATACACTTTTTTCAATCATTACAATTTACACTTTTAAAACGAACTTTAAACTTGGAATTTTCACTTCGGTCAGTGCAATTGCTTCTATAATTGGTCTTATTCTTTTCAAAAGATGCACAAAAGAGGGTTCAAGAACTCCACTTTACATTTCACTCAGTTTGCTTTTGTTTTTCTCAATTGTTGGCTTCACGCTTTTCATGAATAAATGGACATATATTCTTTATGCACTTGTCAGCGCAGTGAGTCTTAACATTTTGGCAAATGGCATTGATATTCAACGAAATCTTATTGTGAAGAAAACCGGGCACTATTCAGACATTGCCGAGCATAACTGCGTTGTAGAACTTATTTTTACTTTTTCAAGAATTTTGACCTATTCGCTTATGCTTGTTTTGGGACTTACGCTTGACCTTCTTGGAATTAAAATTTGTCTTGTTGTTTGCGCCTCTGTAATGCCAATTTTGGCTATCATGGTTTCAAGAATGGAAAAAGTTGAATGCAAGTTCTCGCTTGAAAACCCAACAAACGCTCAAACCATTGCTGGGAAAGACAATCAAAACAAAGAAGAAGTGCATGATGATGTGGTGAAAAGCATTGAAAGTGCCGAAAATACAGACAATTTTGAAGGATAAAGCAAAGAAAAATTGATATATTGTTTACTTAAACAAAAAAGTGTGCTATTTTATATACACTAAAAATAAGGAGAAAGATTATGAAAATTCACGGATTAGACTTATATGACTTTTTAAAGGGCCGTGGTCTTATTTATCAAACAACCGACGAAAAGAAACTTAAAGAAATTTTGAATGGAAAGCCAATCACTTTTTATCTTGGAATTGACCCAACTGCCGATGCAATTCATATGGGACACCTTTGCTCTCTTCGCACATTCAGATTTTTGCAAGAAGCAGGACATCATGGAATTTTGGTTATTGGTGGTGCAACCGCAATGATTGGTGACCCATCTGGAAGAACCGACATGCGCAATATGCTTGAAAAACAAAAAGTTGAAAGCAACCTTGAAAACATTAAAAAACTTGCAAAAAAGTTCATCAAAACCGATGGCGAAAACCCTGCAAGAATTGTTAGCAATGCAGAATGGATGAGCAAATATTCATATGTAGACTTTTTGCGTGATGTTGGAACCTATTTCAACGTGAACGTTATGCTTTCTGCCGAGGCATATAAAAAACGTCTTGCAACTGGCGGTCTCACTTTCCTTGAAATGGGATATATGCCAATTCAAGCCTATGACTTTGAACACCTCAATGAAAAATATGGTTGCTGTCTTCAAATTGGCGGTTCAGACCAATGGGGAAACATGTGCGCAGGTGTTGAACTTATGCGTAAAAAGAAAAATGTTTCAATCGATGTGATGACAACTCCACTTCTTTTGAACAGCAAAGGCGAAAAAATGGGAAAAACCTCGGGCGGTGCGCTTTGGGTTGATGAAGGAAAAACTTCAGTTTATGACTTCTATCAATATTTTATGAATGTTGACGATCAAGATGTTGCAACCGTTCTTCGCTGGTTCTCTGACATGACTACCGACGAAATTAAAGCAGTTTGCGAAAAAGATATCAGAGAAGCAAAAAAACTTATGGCTTTCACCGTTACAAGTCTTATTCATGGTGAAGAAAACGCAAGAATTGCTCAAAAAACAGCCGAAGAAATTTTTGGTGGAAAGGGTGCCAGCGAAAACATGAAAACTGTTGAACTTTCAAAGGCTGAATATCCAAACGGAATTGGTGTTTTGGCTCTTGCAACTGCAATTGGAATCACTGCTTCAAACGGCGAAGCAAGAAGACTTATTGCGCAAGGCGGACTTTCTCTTGATGACAATAAAATTGAAGACGCAAACATGGTTGTTCCAGCAGACAAAACCGTGATTGTGAAGAAGGGAAAGAAGGTTCACTTGAAAGTTGTTTTCAAATAATGGCCGAATTTTAACAAAAATCTGAAATTATGCTTAAAATCATTTGCATTTTATTTGTGCATATTATAAAATTATAGTAACCAAAATAGATTTTGGCACAAACAAAAAGGGAGCAAAAACATGAAAATTTCAGACGTTAGAGTAAGAATCGTAAAAAACGAATCAAGCAGAATAAAGGCAAGTGTTTCATTGACTATTGATGACTGCTTTGTTGTTCACGACATCAAAGTTATCGAACTCAATGGTGATGAAGGATATTTTGTTGCAATGCCAAGCAGAAAAGACCCTGATGGCAAGTTCAAAGATATCGTTCACCCAATCAACACTGAAACAAGAGAACAAATCATTAAAGTTGTTTTGGAAGCCTTTGAAGAAGCAAAGAAAACACAAGAATAATTGCTCCGTTTAACAATGGTGCTAGAATGTCAAACCAAATTGGTTTGGCATTTTTTTTGCATATTTTTTTGAATTTTCATGTCAGTTTTTCGCCACTAAATTTTTGTTTTGAAGTGAGATATTTGGTGCACATTTGCATACAATGAAATATGGAAAACAAAAAGATTCATTTTCTTGGAATTGGTGGCATTTCGCAAAGTGCACTTGCTCTTATTTTGAAAAATAAAGGACACATTGTTTCGGGTTCAGACAAAAACAAAAGTGCCGAAACTGACAGGCTTGTTCGATCTGGCATTGATGTTACGATAGATGGCATTTCAAATCATATTAAAGATGCCGACATGATTGTTGTGAGCGCGGCGATAAAAGACGACGACCAAGAACTTTTGCTTGCAAAAAAACTTGGCAAAACAATTTTTTCGCGCGCACAAATGCTTGGCAAAATTGCAAGAACCTTTGAAAAAACAATTTCTGTTGCAGGAAGCCACGGCAAAACCACAACAACTGGAATGATTGCAAAAATCTTTGTTAGTGCAAACAAAAATCCAACTGTTCATGTTGGTGGTAATTTGCCTTTTATCGACCAAAATGTTCGAATTGGCGGGAACAAATATTTCATTACAGAAGCGTGCGAATATGTTGATAGTTTCTTGCAACTTGAAAGTGATGTTTCGGTTATTTTGAATGTTCAAAAAGACCATCTTGACTATTTCAAAACTTTTTCAAACATTAAAAAGTCGTTCAAACAATTCGCAAAAAACACAAAACAAACGGGGCTTGTTGTTTATTGCGCCGACGACAAAAATGCAGTTATGAAATTTGACCGCAGAAATGTTGGTTTTTCAATGTGTGATAGTGGCGTTGTAACTGCAAAAAACATTCAAGAATATGTTTCGGGAAAGTTTATGTTTGATTGCTATTTTCTTGGGAAAAATCTTGGAAAAATTCGGCTTGGAACATTTGGAAAGCACAATGTTTCAAACGCGCTTGCTTCGGTTTGTGTTGCGATGGAAGAAAATATTGATTTTAAAATTATTCAGCAATCGCTTGAAGAGTTCACGGGTGCAAAACGTCGTTTTGAGTGTTATGGTGATTTGTTTGGAACCATTCTTGTTCATGACTATGCTCATCATCCAACTGAAATCAAAGCAACAATAGACCTTGCAAAAGAGGTTGCTGGCGGTGATGTTTTTGTGATTTTTCAACCGCACACATATTCGCGAACGAAATTGCTTATGAAAGATTTTAAAACTTGTTTTCATGGTGCAAAAGAAGTTTTGGTTTTCAAAACATACAGCGCTCGTGAAAAGCCAGAAGACGGTGCAGACCAAAATGTGCTTGCAAACGAACTTGTGAAAAGTGGCGAAAATGCACGGGCTTTTGAGTCATATCTTGAAATGCTCAAATATATTTTTCCAAAACTCAAACCAAACGACATGCTTTTGGTTCTTGGGGCGGGAGATATTGAGAACTTTTTGCCTTTTGTGCTTGGAAAATATTCAAAGTTTGAAAATGTTTATAAAAAATGAAAAATTCTTGACAAAAAAAATATATTGGTTTATCATAAAAATACAATATATAAATGCGTTTGAAAAAGGACACGCTTTTTTGCACCGGTGCTAAATAGAGATGTTGTGGGTGGTGAAAACAACAGGCAAGGCAAAAGAGTATCACCTTTTGAGCAGAAGGCTGAAATAAAGTAGGTCTCTCCGGGAATTCCCGTTACAGAAGAATCGCATGTTGGTGCGAATGAAATTGTGAATGGTAAACGATGTGTCTTAAACCGTTTTTTGCAATGGTTTAGGGCACTTTTTGTTTTATAGGAGGAAAAAAGATGTATAAAAAGGTAGACACAAAATTAAACTTTGTTGATCACGAAAAAGAAGTTGTAGAGTTTTGGCAAAAAAATGATGTTCTCAAAAAAATCATGAAACAAAACGAAAAAGGCAAACTCTATTCGTTTTATGAGGGTCCTCCAACAGCAAACGGAAAACCTCATATTGGACATGTTTTGACAAGAACAATCAAAGACCTTTTCTTGCGCTATCACACAATGCTTGGCGAAAACGTAATGCGCAAAGCAGGGTGGGACACACATGGTCTTCCTGTTGAACTTGAAGTTGAAAAACAAATTGGTTCAACCGGAAAGCAAGACATTGAAAAATATGGTGTTGAACCATTCATTGCAAAATGCAAGGAAAATGTTTGGCTTTATAAAGACATGTGGGAAAAGTTTTCTGACCGCATGGGATATACTGTTGACAGCGAACATCCATATATCACCTATGACACAAATTATATTGAAAGTGTTTGGTGGAGTTTGTCTGAACTTCACAAAAAAGGATATCTTTATAAAGGATACAGAATTCGTCCATATTGCCCACGTTGCGCGACATCTCTTTCAAGCCACGAAGTTGCACAGGGCTATAAAGATGTGAAAGAAAAATCAGTGTTTGTTCGCTTCAAAAAACTTGGCGAAGAAAACACCTATTTCCTTGCTTGGACAACAACTCCTTGGACACTTCCTTCAAATGTTGCTCTTGCAATGAATCCAAAAGAAACCTATGTGAAACTTCGCGATGGTGAAGAATATTATATCATGGCAGAAGCGCTCATTCATTCGCTTTTCAAAGATGGTGAATATGAGATTGTTGAAAAGAAAAAAGGAAAAGAGTTTGAAGGCGAGAAATATGAGCCACTTTTCGACTATGTCTATGATAAATATAAAGACAATGCATATTATGTTACATGTGCCGACTATGTAACTCTTTCAGACGGAACTGGAATTGTTCACATTGCTCCTGCTTTTGGTGAAGACGACAGCGAAGTTGGAAAAAGATATAATCTTCCTTTTGTTCAACTTATCGACGAGAAAGGTTGCCTTTCAAAAGAATGCAAAGAGTTTGCAGGAATTTTTGCAAAAGATGCCGACCCACTTATCATCAAAAAACTTAAAGAAGAAAAGAAACTTGTTCGTGAAATGATGTATGAACACAGTTATCCTTTCTGTTGGCGTTGCGGAACCCCACTTTTGTACTATGCTGGTGCAAGTTGGTTTATTGCAACAACAAAAATTAAAGATAAACTTATTGATAACAACGAAAAAGTTGACTGGCGCCCTGAAAACATTGGAACTGGAAGAATGGGTGGATTTTTGAAAAACCTTATCGACTGGGATCTTGGAAGAAAACGCTATTGGGGAACTCCACTTCCAATTTGGACTTGCGAGTGTGGCCATGAACACGCAATTGGAAGCATTGAAGAACTCAAAAAACTTGGAAATCTTCCAAAAGATGCAAAAGTTGACCTTCACAAACCTTTTGTTGACAAAATTACAATCAAATGTGAAAAGTGCGGAAAAGAAATGCACCGTGTTCCAGAAGTGATTGACTGTTGGTATGACAGCGGTTCAATGCCTTTTGCAGAACTTCATTATCCATTTGAGAACAAAGAATTGTTTGAAAAAACTTTCCCAGCAGAGTTTGTAAGCGAGGGAATGGATCAAACCCGTGGTTGGTTCTATACTCTTCTTGCAATCAACACCTTGCTTTTTGGCAAAGCACCATATAAACGCGTTTTGCCTCTTGGGCTTGTGAATGACGAGTTCGGTAAAAAAATGAGCAAGAGCATTGGAAATGTTGTAACTCCTTGGGAGGTTTTCGACAATCAAGGTTCCGATGCTGTTCGTTGGTATTTCTATATTTCAAACGCTCCATGGCTTTCAACAAACTTTAAAAAAGAGACCATGGAAGACTATCAAAGAAAAACTCTTGGAACACTTTGGAACACCTATGCGTTCTATGTGCTCTATGCCGAGATTGACAAATTCGACCCAACAAAAGTTGACCTTTCAAAATGCAATTTGACACTTATGGACAAGTGGATTATTTCAGAACTCAACTCACTTGTTGCAAAAGTTACAGACTATCTTGACAACTATGTTTCTTGCGAGCCAGCACGTCTTATTGCAAACTTTGTTGATAGTTTGTCTAACTGGTATGTTCGCCGTTCTCGTGAAAGATTCTGGGCACATGGCGAAAACCAAGACAAAACTGCTGCATTTGCAACACTTTACTATGTTCTTGTGAACCTTTTAAAGGTGATGAGCCCATTTGTTCCAGAGTTCACTGAATATGTATATCAAAACCTTGTGAGAAGTGTTGATAAAACTGCTCCACTTTCAATTCACATGTGTTCATATCCAAAGGCAGACAGAAACCTTATTGATGAAAAACTCAATGAAGAAATGGAAAGTTTGCTTGAAATTGTTGTTCTTGGAAGAAGTGCAAGAAATGCAAGCAACATGAAAAACCGTCAACCTCTTTCAGAAATGATCATTGCATCTGTAAGAAATCTTCATTTGACAAACGAAATGATTGAACTTATCAAAGACGAACTTAACATTTTGAAAGTTGAGTTCAAGAAAGATGCAAAAGAATTTTTGAACTATAATGTTAAACCAAATCTTAAAACTCTTGGGCCAAAATTTGGAAAAGGCATCAACGAAATTCGCAACTATTTGCAAAATTGCGACAACACCGAGGTTGGACAAACTGCTCTTGAAAAAGGCGAAGTTACTCTTGAACTTGCAAGTGGTGCTGTGAAAGTTTTGAAAGATGATTTGCTAATCGAGCCAATTTCAAAACCAGGATTTGTGAGTGAGTCTGCAAATGGTATCACCGCAATTTTGGACACAACACTTACAGACAAACTTATTGAACTTGGAAATGTTCGTGAACTTGTTTCAAAAATTCAGGCTCAAAGAAAAGAGGCCGATTTTGATGTTTCAGACCACATTACAATTTATATTTCAGCAAGCAAAGAGTTCTCTGATTTTGCAGAAAAATATAAAGCAGAAATCATGAAAGACACTTTGGCCGACCAACTTGTTCTTGGAACAGTTCAAGGCTTTGCAAAAGAAAATGACATCAATGGTGAACTTATCACTCTTGGGGTTGAAAGAAAATAAACTTAAAGCCAAGGCAAAACGCTTTGGCTTTTTTGTTGCATAGTTTTTCGGGTTTTGCAAAAACTATAATGGGGGGGAGGAAGAAATATGATGAATTTTCAAATTGCATATTATGACATTCCGCGCCAAGAAAGCATTGTTCAAACAATGCACGACAATAGTTTTGACACCTATGTTTTTTGTGCGCCCGAAACGGTTGAATAGAGTTTTTGAAAAAAATGCCCTGTTTAAAAATAAAAAATGCTTGACATGTTGAACTTTTCATATTATAATGTGCCTTGCATACTATGAAAAAGAGGGTTTAATAATGAAACAGAACATTCATCCAGAATATCATGAAGTTACAGTAACTTGCGCTTGTGGCGAAACTTTCAAAACAGGTTCAACAAAGAAAGGTGACGAAATCAAAGTTGACATTTGCAACAAATGCCACCCATACTTTACTGGTGCTCAAAAAATTGTTGACGCCGGCGGAAGAGTTGAAAAGTTCAACAAACGTTACAACAATCAAAAGTAGCAATTTTTTATTGGTGCAAGATTTTTTCTTGCACTTTTTATTGTGTGTTTAAATTTTTTGCGAACAAAAGTGGCAAAAACTAAACGCACAATTTTTATTTTATGGTGGAAATATGAAAGTTTATCAAATGCTTGAAAAAGTGAAAAAAGAACTTGAAAGCGCCAAAATTTGCGACACTGCCGAGGCTGAGTGGCTTGTTGCTCTTGCTCTTTCGAAAAAACGCAGTTTTGCGCACTCTGAAAGAGAACTTACAAAAGAAGAAGAGCATAAAATTTTGAGTTTTTTGGAAGAGAGAAAACAAAACAAACCGCTTGCCTATATTGCTGGCAACCAAGAATTCTATGGCTACACTTTTGTTGTGAACCAAGATGTTTTGATTCCTCGCCCAGAAACCGAAGAACTTGTTTGCCTTGTGAAGAATAACATTTCAAGAAACGAAAAGGTTCTTGACATCGGAACGGGAAGTGGAGCAATTGCAATTGTGCTCGCAAAAGAAACAAATGCTGTTGTCACTGCGGTTGACATTTCAAAAAAGGCGCTTAAAGTTGCAAAAGAAAATGCAAAACGCCTTGATGCGAAAGTGGTTTTTGTTTGTTCAGATTTGTTTGAAAATCTTGGTGGTCAAGTTTTTGATATCATTGTTTCAAACCCACCTTATATTTCTGAAAATGAATATGAAAATCTTGAAAAAGATGTGAAAGATTTCGAGCCAAAACTTGCTCTTGTTGCAAACAATAACGGCTTTGAAATTTATGAAAGAATCATAAGTCAGGCAAAAAATCATCTTTCAGAAAACGGAAAAATTTTCTTTGAAATTGGTTTCAGCCAAGCAGGGAAAATTAAAAAATTGCTTGAAAAAGACTTTGAAAATATAAAAATATTTAAAGACCTTGAAGGAAAAGACAGAATGGTTATGGCTTCAAGGAAAGGAGATAAAAATGTTTGAGAAATTGAAACAACTTAAAATAAAGTTGCAAGAATTGAATGAAACGCTTGCCGACCCAAGCATTTATAACGACGCCAAACATTATCAAAAAATTGCGAAAGAACATGCCGACCTTGCGCCAATCATTGACAAATATAACGAATATTTATCTGCCGAGCGAGACTTGCATGATGCCGAAGAAATGAAGAAAACCGAAACCGACAAAGACATGCTTGATATGCTTGATGAAGAGTTTCATGTCGCAAAAGACAAAATGGCAGAAATTGAGAAAGAACTCAAAATCATGCTTCTTCCAAAAGATGAAAACGACGAAAAGAACGTTATTGTCGAAATTCGTGCTGGTGCTGGTGGTGACGAAGCTGGTCTTTTTGGTGCAGAACTTAAAAGAATGTATGGATTGTTTGCTCAACGCCATGGTTTTACAATTGAGGAACTTGACGGAAACTATACCGAAGCGGGCGGAATTAAAGAGGTTTCGTTCATGGTGAAAGGAAAGGGGGCATTTGCAAAACTTCGTTTTGAAAGTGGTGTTCACCGCGTTCAACGTGTTCCAGAAACCGAAAGCCAAGGCCGTGTTCACACTTCAACTGCAACTGTTGCCGTTTTGCCAGAAGCAACCAACGTTGAAATTGACATCAATGAAAAAGACCTTCAAATTGACACCTATTGTTCGGGTGGCGCTGGCGGACAACACGTTAACAAAACCGAATCTGCAATCAGAATCACACACATTCCAACAGGAATTGTTGTTGCTTGCCAAGACGAGCGTTCACAAATCAAAAACCGTGAAAAAGCAATGAACTGGCTCAAAGCAAAACTTTACGATTTCTATCAATCCCAAGCAGACAAAGAATATGCCGAAACTCGTCGTTCACAAGTTGGAACAGGTGACAGATCAGAAAAAATCAGGACCTATAACTTTCCACAAAACCGCGTGACAGACCACAGAATCAACCTTACTCTTTATTCGCTTGATTCGTTCATGGACGGCTATATCGATGAAATGATAGAAGCCCTTCAAATTGCACGTCAACAACAACTTTTGTCAGAAACAGAAGAATAATAAAAAGCACTTCAATTGAAGTGCTTTTCTTTTTATAAACAAAAATAATAAAATGGTTTCAAAATTTTTAAAATATGATATAATAAGGTTATGATAAGTGAAAAGATAAAAGAAAAAGTGAAACTTTTGCCAGCGTCGCCTGGTGTTTATATCATGCACGATAAAACCGGAAAAGTTATCTATGTTGGAAAGGCAAAGAAACTTAAAAACAGGGTTAAAACCTATTTCGATTCAAGTGCGAAAACACAAAAGACCTATGCGCTTGTTTCAAATGTTGAAGACTTTGAATATATTTTAACAAACAGCGAACAAGATGCGTTTTCACTTGAAAGCAACCTTATTCATAAATATAAACCACGCTATAACATTTTGCTTAAAGATGACAAATCTTTTCCGTTTATCAAAATAAACATGAAAGAGAAATATCCGCGTGTCATGGTGGCGCGCCGTCCAAAGCGTGATGGTTCGCTTTTGTTTGGGCCATATGTAACTGGTATTCGCATAAGTGAGATGATGGGGCTTATCAAATGGGCATATCCAATTCGTTGGTGCAACACCAATTTTGATGGCAAAAAGCCACTTGCTCGCCCATGTTTGCATGGGGAAATTGGAAACTGCCTTGCTCCATGTGCTTATCCTGAAAGGGAAGAAGAATATATGAAAAACATTCAAAAGATAATCAACTTTTTGAATGGGGATAATAAAGATATCAAAATAAGGCTTGAAAACAAAATGAAAGACCTTGCAAGCCAAATGCGGTTTGAAGAGGCGCTCGAAGTGAAAAATCTTCTTTCTTCTCTTGAAATTCTTGATGCACAAATCATTACAACGCTTTCAAGTTCGTCGAATATTGATGTGTTCACGCTGTCGTCATCTGATGAACTTTCGGCAGTAAATGTAATGAAAATTCGTGGTGGAAAAAACATTGGTCAGTTCAACTATCCAGATGAAGAAGTTGTTGGTGAAAAGTCAGAAATTTTGCAGAGTTTCATTTCGTCATATTATGTCGAGGCACAAGATTTGCCACGCGAAATTTTGCTTGATGAAAGCATGAAAGACAGCGGAACCTTGATTGAAAACTTCTTGTTTGAAAAATTTGGCAAAAAAGTCACTGTGCTTTTCCCGGAAAAAGGAACAAAAAGAAAACTTGTTGAAAACAGCATGCGCAATGCAGAAAATTTTGTTTTTGCCTCGCGTGACAAGTTCGAACGCCACAAGAAACTTACAACCGACGCTCTCAAAGAACTTTCAGATATTTTGAATGTTGAAAATATCAACCGCATCGAGGGATATGACATTTCAAACATCAGCGGAACAAACAATGTTGCAAGCATGGTGGTTTTTGAAAATGGCGAACCTGCGAAAAAGGAATATCGCAAGTTTAAAATCAAAACAGTTGAAGGTGCAAACGATTTTGCATGTTTGCAAGAAACCTTAAAACGCAGACTTCAAAGCCTTAAAGAAGGGCAAAAGAATCTTGACACAAAACCTGACCTTATTTTGATTGATGGTGGGCTTGGACAATTGCACAGTGTTCAAGAAATTATAAATCAATTTGGAATGAGCATTCCGGTTGTTAGCCTTGCAAAACAAGATGAAGAAATTTTCACAGCATCATCTTCGGTTCCAATTCGTCTTGAAAGAAACAACTATGCACTTCGCCTTTTGCAACGAGTTCGTGATGAATCTCACCGTTTTGCAGTTTTGTATCACAGAAACCTTCGTGGTCAAAGTTTAACCAGTTTTTTGCAGGAAATTCCGGGTGTCGGAAAGACAACAAGCGAAAAGATTTGGAAACACTTTAAAACCAAAGAAAACATCTTTAACGCCGGAATAGACGCCTTTTGTGAAATTGACGGAATATCCGAAAGCAAAGCAATTGAAATTTATAAAGGCATTCATAAAGAATAATTTTTCAGGGTGGAACAAATGAAAAAAGTTGTTTTTGAAAGAAAAGAGTTTGCATCTGAAAAAGAATTTTATTCACTAATAAAACGAAAATTGTTATTGCCAAATTGGTTTGGAAATAATCTTGATGCACTTTGGGACATGCTTACTGGTTTCATTGAAACACCAATAACAATTGAATTTGTTGGTTTTGATAAAAAAGAAAATGAATATAACGAAAATGCAATTTCACAAATTTTAAAATGTTTCAAAGATGCTGAAAAAGAGAATCCAAATGAAATTAAAATAGAGTTTAAAAAATAAAAAAACACTGGGGAATCTTCCCAGTGTTTTTTTGTGAGTGTTTTATTATTTTTTATGATTATTTTTGTGCGAATTTTACATATTTTTGATAGCGATTTTTTGCATAGTTTTCAGCAGATGCGAAAAGTCGGTTTGCGGTTTCTGGATTGTTCTTTGCAAGTGTGAAATAGCGTGATTGTGTTTTGATGAAATCGGCATATGCCATGTTTGCAAATGGTGGGTCGTTCACAAGTCCAGTTTCAGGGTTGTAACGATAAAGGTTCCAATATCCAGACAAAACTGCGTTCTTTTCTTGTTCTTGTGCGGTTGACATATCAGTTCCATGGTTGATGCATGGGCAATAGGCAATGACAAGTGATGGTCCATCAAACTCTTCGGCTTCTTTGAGAGCGGTGATTGTTTGTTGCATTGATGCACCCATTGAAACAGATGCAACATAAACATTTGGATAGTTCATTGCAATTGCGCCAAGGTCTTTTTTCTGTGTTGTTTTTCCGCCTGCTGCAAATTTTGCAACTGCGCCCATTGGTGTTGCTTTGCTTGCCTGACCGCCAGTGTTTGAATATACTTCGGTGTCAAGAACCAAAACACGAACTTTTTCGCCCGAGTGGAGAACATGGTCAAGACCGCCAAAGCCAATGTCATATGCCCAGCCGTCACCTCCAATAATCCAAACGGTTGAATCGAACAAACTTGCAGAAACGCTGTAAAGATTTCTGATTGTTTGATTTTGTGTTTCGGTGATGAGTTTTGAAAGCATATTTTTGATTTTTTCTGCCAAATCATCGTCTTTGTTTGGCATTTCAAGCCAAGATGCAAGTGCGTTTCGAAGAGCAAGAGGAATTGTTTTGTCTTTAAGTGCAACATTGATTTGTGAAACAAGATATTCACGGTTTTTGTTTGCAGATTTTTTAAGTCCAAGACCAAATTCTGCATTGTCTTCAAACAAACTGTTTGCCCAAGCAGGGCCGTGTCCGTTTTTGTTTTTTGCATATGGACAGGTTGGGGAAGAGCCACCATAGATAGAAGAGCAACCTGTTGCGTTTGCAACAATAAGTTTGCTTCCATAAAGTTGGGTTAAAAGTTTGATATATGGTGTTTCGCCACAGCCGGCGCATGCTCCTGAAAACTCGAAAAGTGGTCGTTCGAACTGGCTTCCTTTGATTGTTTCTTTTTTGAAGATTGTTTTAACATTTTCAATGTCTTTTAAAACATTATAGTTTTTGTTTTCGCTTTCAATGATTGTTTCTGGCAAAACCATTTCAATTGCTTTGTCTTTTGCTGGGCAAACATGTGCACAATTTCCGCAACCAGTGCAGTCCATTGGACTGACTTGCATTTTAAAGTCATAGCCCGGAACGCCAAGAGCCGGAACGGCACCAACGGCTTTGCTTTCTTTGCTTCCAGATTTCACAAGGTAAGGGCGAATGCATGCATGTGGGCAAACAAGCGAGCACATGTTGCATTGAATGCAGTTTTTGCTGTTCCAACAAGGAAGAGCGGTTGCAATGTTTCGTTTTTCAAATTGGCTTGTTGCGGTTGGAACTTCGCCGGTTGGTGACATGTCTGAAACTTTCAAAGTGTCACCTTTAAGCATGATGATTGGTTTGATATATTGGTTAAAATAGGCATTGTCAACTTTGCTTGTTTCTGGCAAAACTTGAACATCTTTCCAAGAAGATGGATATTTCACTTCGTGAAGGCAGGCAAGTGCGTTGTCGATTGCTGTCATGTTCATTTGAAGAACATGTTCACCTTTTGAAGCATAGGTCTTTTTTGCAGAAGATTTTATCATTTCAATTGCGGTTTTCATTGGCAAAATGTTTGCAAGTGCAAAGAATGCAGTTTGCATGATAAGGTTGATTCTTCTTCCAAGTCCAACTTTATTAGCAAGGCTTTCGGCATCAATAATATAAAAGCGAAGTTTCTTTTCAGCAATTTGTTTTTTCACCGATGCTGGAAGTTCTTTTTCAAGTTCTTCGTCGCTCCATGGTGCGTTTAAAAGGAAAGTTCCGCCAGTTTTGATTCCTTCAAGAACATTGAATTTTGAAAGGAAAGATTTGTTGTGGCAAGCAATAAAGTCGGAAGATGAGATAAGATATGGTGCAACAATTTTGTTTTTAGACAAGCGCACGTGGGAGGTTGTAACACTTCCAGACTTTTTCGAGTCGTATACAAAATATGCTTGACCATTGAGTTTTGCTTCTTCGCCAATAATTTTCACGGTGTTTTTGTTTGCCGAAACAGTTCCGTCTGAACCAAGTCCAAAGAACTTGCAACAAATTTCGCCGTTTGAAAGGTCAAGAGTGTGTTTTCTTTCAAGTGATGTGTTTGTAACATCATCTTCAATGCCAACAGTAAAGTGATTTTTTGGCGCGCGTTTATACATGTTTTCATAAACAGCAAGTGCGTCGGTTGGGGTGAACTCTTTGCTTGAAAGGCCATATCTTCCGCCAAGAACTGGAATGTTAAGTCCATATTCGTTCAGTGCAGAAATAACATCAAGTGCCAAAGGTTCAAAGGTTGCTCCGCTTTCTTTTGTGCGGTCAAGAACGGATATAATTTGTGTTGTTTCAGGAAGTTTTGAAAGAAGTGCACGGCTGTCAAAAGGACGATAAAGTCGAACTTTGATTGCGCCAACCTTCTTGCCTTGATTTGCAAGATATTCGGCAGTTTTTATCACTGTGTCGGCACCTGAGCCCATTGCAATAACAACGGTTTCAGCGTCTTTTGCACCATAATATTCAAATGCAGAATATTTCCTTCCGGTTGCTTTGTAAAAATCTTTAAACACGCCATCAACAATTTTTGGAACGCTGTTATAAAAAATGTTTGAAGCCTCTCTTGCTTGGAAGAACACGTCTTCGTTTTGAGCGGTTCCGCGTTGGGTTGGTTTTGATGGTGAAAGAGCACGATTTCTGAAACGTGCAATTGCTTCATATGGTGCAAGTGATTTTATGGTTTCTTCATCAATTGCTTCAATTGTGTTGATTTCGTGGCTGGTTCTGAAACCATCGAAAAAGTGAACAAAAGGAAGGCTTGCTTTTAAACTTGCAATGTGTGCAACAAGTGCCATGTCTTGTGCTTCTTGAACAGAAGAACTTGCAAGAAAACAAAATCCTGTTTGGCGAACGCCCATAACGTCGCTGTGGTCACCAAAAATTGAAAGTGCGTGGGTTGCAACTGTTCTTGCTGCAACATGAATCACGCATGGCAAAAGTTCGCCCGCAATTTTATACATGTTTGGAAGCATCAAAAGCAAACCTTGTGAAGATGTAAAGGTTGTTGCAAGGCTTCCGCCTGAAAGGGCACCATGAAGGGCTCCGGCTGCACCTGCTTCTGATTGCATTTCAGTAAGGCTTACGGTTTCGCCAAAAATGTTGGTTTTGCCTTTTGCTGAGCAAGTGTCAACATTTTCTGCCATTGGAGATGATGGCGTGATTGGATAAATAAGCGCCATGTCTGAAAGTTCATATGCCATGTTTGAGCAAGCGGTGTTGCCATCGGTTGTGATATATTTTTTCATATTTTCGTCCTTTTTGATAGATTTATAAAACAATTATATTCTTTTTACAAATTTTAAGTCAAATGTTTGAATGGTTTATATTTTTTTATAAAAAATATTTTCAATTTTTGCGGAGTGTGTTATAATCGGTATGGAAGGAAACTATGGAAAGAATTAAACTTACAATTGAATATGACGGAACCAACTTTTCGGGCTATCAAGTTCAACCAGAAAAAAGAACAATTCAAGGCGAAATTGAAAAGGCACTTGAAAAACTTTATCAACAAAAAGTTGAAACTTTTGCTTCTGGAAGAACTGATGCAGGTGTTCATGCCTATGGTGCAGTTTTGCATTTTGACCAGCCAAAAGAACTGAAAAATCCAAAACTTCAAGAAAGCATCAATGCCTATTTGCCCGAAGATGTGAAGGTTGTTCGCCTTGAAAAAGTTTCAAGCGATTTTGACGCTCGTTTTTCGTCTAAAAGAAAGACTTATGTTTATAAGTTTTATTTGTCACCATTTGAGCGTCCACTTTTAAGGAACTATGCGCTTATGGTTGATGACAGGGTTGATGTTCAAAAAATGAGTAACGCTTGCAAATATTTGATTGGTGAGCATGACTTTCGCTCGTTTGTTGCAAGAAAAAGCGGAAAAACAAACTTTGTTCGCACTGTTTATGATGCTAAAATTGAAAAGACTGCGGAAAATGAATATCAATTTAAAATTTGTGGCAATGGGTTTTTATATAACATGGTTCGAATCATCATGGGAACTCTTATAAATGTTGGGCTTTCAAGAATAGAAGAAGAGGACATGAAAAAGATTATCGAGGCAAAAGACCGAACAAAAGCAGGAAAAACTGTAAAAAGTTGTGGGCTATATCTGCTTTCGGTTGATTATGATTAAAAAAAATTGAAAAAAAACAAAAAAAATAAAAATTATTATTGACTTATTTGGCAAATTATTATAGAATAACAAAGCGTATGATAAATTTCAATGATTATGTCTAACATCTCGGGCAAAGTCGTTCAAAAAAATACAGTAAAGGTAAGGATAAAGAAAAATGAAAACATATATTCACAATCCAGAAAACAAATCAACAAAATGGTATTTGGTTGATGCAACAAACATGCCTCTTGGAAGACTTGCAAGCCAAGTTGCTGCAATTCTCCGTGGAAAAAATAAACCAGAATTCACTCCAAACGTTGACGCTGGCGACCATGTAATTGTTATCAATACAGACAAAGTTGTTTTGACTGGTAAAAAAATGGAGCAAAAATATTATAGATACCACACTTTGTATATTGGCGGACTTAAAGAAATCCAATATAAAGAAATGCTCAGAGACAAATCAGACAAGGCTGTTTATGAAGCAGTAAAAGGAATGCTCCCTAAAAATCGTATCGGCAGACAAATGATCAAGAAATTGAGAGTTTATAAAGGTGCAGAACATGAACATCAAGCACAAAATCCAGAACTTATCAATCTTGATGGAAGGAGATAATAGTAATGGCAAAGAAAGCAACTGTATCTAAAAAAGAACAAATCTGGGGAACTGGAAGAAGAAAAAAAGCAATTGCAAGAGTAAGAATCATGCCTGGTGAGGGAAGCATTGTTGTAAACAAAGAACCAGTTGAAAAATATTTTGGTCTTGACACACTCATCAACATTGTAAAACAACCTCTTGTTTTGGTTGGCGCAGAAAATAAATATGATGTTATCATCAATGTTTATGGTGGCGGACTTTCAGGTCAAGCAGGCGCATGCCGTCATGGTATTGCAAGAGCATTGGTTCTTTCAAACGAAGCATACAAAGCAGACATCAAATCTGCTGGCTTCTTGACACGTGACCCAAGAATGAAAGAAAGAAAGAAATACGGTCTCAAAAAAGCACGTAAGGCTCCACAATTCTCAAAGAGATAGAAATTGTGCCGGTTCTCTACGAACCGCCGGGCTTTATATCCGCATTTTGACACATCTTTTTGGCTAAAAACATTAAACAGTACTTATTTATTAAGTGCTGTTTTTTTTATTTTAAATATCAAAAATTAAATTTGTAATAAATAAATTTTGTTAGTTTGAAAACGCACAGTAGCAGATTTGCTTGAATTTTTGAGATAAAACTTTAAAATAAAGTTCCCGATTGTATCTTGTGTTACATCGGGGTTTTTATTTTAGAGTTTTAGCCAAAAAGGTGAGTGAAGGTGCGATTACAACTTTCGCTGGCTCGGTAGAGAGGCGAAACATAACGTCAGGAACCTTGTTCGGTGTTTTTATCTCAAAAATCTATGCCAACCTGCTACTCTTCGTTTTCAAATTGGTGTGAGATATGATAAATGATTAGTTATGTGGATTTAATAATAAATTATAATAGTATCAAAAAACAGCACTTATTTTGGGTGCTGTTTTTTTTGTTTGCTTAAAATTTTATATGAATAAATCTTTATAATTTTTTAATTCCGTAAAGCATATTGTTTAATATGAAAAAAGAAGAAAGTGGGAAAATGGTTTTGGGTTTCGAAGAAGAAAAGGGTTCTGGTGAAAGCGAGCGCGATAGCGGGAAAAAGAAAAAGCGAAAGGTTGGGAAAAAGTTTGTTTTTATTTTTGTTTCGCGGTTTTTTCTTGTGTGTTTGCTGATAGGGGTTTTAATGTTTTTTCCGCTTGCAAAAGTTCTTTATGACAAGCATGGGGGCGAGTTTTCTGAAAAGTTTTTTGGAAAAAAGTCGGCATATCAAGGCATCATTCGCTTGTGGAACATTGACAGTTTCGAGGGTGGAAGTCTGCCAAAAGTGAACTTTCTTGAAAAAATGAGCAGGTTTTTTGAAAAGAAAAACAAGGGCGTTTATATAATGGTTCAGAACATGACCGAAGATGAGGTTGTTTCTGCCATAAAGTCGGGCATTTATCCAGACATGGTTTGTTTTGGAACCGGCATGAATAAATATTTTAATGGAAAGTTTGCAAGGCTTGATGACAGCATTGGCGTTTCGCTTTTGCCAAATTTTTATGGTGCGGGGCTTCAAAATGGTGCACTTGTTGCGGTTCCAATTATGTGCGGGGCATATTGTTTGATTTCTTCAACCGAACGAATTGAACGCGCGGGCAAAGACAAAAAAGCATTGCTTTCAACACTTGCTTTTGCACTTGCAACCGATGTTCAAAAGCGAAAGGGAGAAGTCCACACTTATTCTATCACTTTTGGAGTGGGTGAGCATGTTTCGGCACTTGATGCGTTTTCAAGGAAATTTACTTCTTCAAGTGTCGTGACTCTTGCAGAGAGCGGAATTGTGGACAAAAACTATAATTTGCAAAGTCCATATTCTGCCTATGAAGCGTTCGTTCTTGGAAAGGCGAACATGCTTCTTGGAACGCAAAGAGATGTATTTAGAATGCAAAATCGTGAAAGTGCGGGAAAAGAAATTGGGGCGCTTTATGAGCCGATTAAAGAGTTCACCGATTTGGTGCAATATGTTGGGGTTTTTGCAAACGAAAAAGTGAAAAGGGCGCTTTGCGCAGATTTTATCAGTTTTGTTCTTCAACCAGCATGCCAAAAAATGCTTGCATCAATAGGAATGTTTTCAGTTACGGGTCAAAAGATATATGACTCTTCGCCATTTGAAGAAATTGAAAAGGTTATTGATGATAAAATTATTGTAAAGTCCAGTTTATAATGAAAAATTTACAAAATATGCGAAAGAAAAACAAAATTGCATAAAAACACGAAAAAGATGTGTATAAGTTTGAAATTTTTATATTTTTGGGGTAGAATAGATGTGTAAAAGAATTGGAACTTTGTTGCCAAAACAAATTTTGAAGAAAGCGAACCTTTCAGAGTTCACAACTTTCAAAGTTGGTGGAAAAGCAAAAGTTGTTTGTCCACGAAACGAAAAAGAACTTGTGCAAACTTTGAGAACGCTTGAAAAAAACAAAATTTGTTATAAAGTGATTGGCAATGGGAGCAATCTTTTGGCAAGTGACAGCGCACATAAAACAATTTTCGTTTGCACCAAAAACATGCAAAGTGTTTTAAATCTGTACGAAAATTACATTACGGTTAGTGCGGGAACACTTGCAAGCGAAGTGATTTTGTTTTGCAAAAATCATCAATTGTCGGGGCTTGAAAATTTGTTTGGCATTCCTGCAACAATTGGTGGCATGGTTGCAATGAATGCTGGTGCGTTTAAAACAAACATTTTTGATCATTTGATAAACATTAAAGCATTTTACAATGGCGAAATTGTGATGATAGACCCACAAAGCGTTGAAAAAAGAAATCATTTCACCGAACTGCTTGGCTCGGGCGTGACAATTTTGTCGGCAACTTTTGAACTTGACTTGTCAAGCGAGGAAGAAATTGCAGAAAAAATAAGGCGTGTTTCAAATCAAAGGTTCGAAAAGCAACCAAAAGGAAACAGTGCCGGTTGTGTGTTTGCAAACCCAGAGGGTGACAGCGCAGGAAGACTTATCGACCTTGCCGGGTTGAAAAATACAAGAATTGGAAATGCGTTTATAAGCGACAAGCATGCAAACTTTATCATTTCTGAAAACGCTCGATTTGAGGACATTTTAAAACTTATCAGCCTTGTGCAAAAAACTGTTTTTGACAAGTTTGGCATTTGGCTTGAAACCGAAATTGAAATTATAGGAGAAAAACATGAGAATTACGGGAGACTATCACACCCACAGCAAATATAGCAAGAACAATCACGGCAAAAACACAATTGCTGAAAATGTGAAAAGTGCCGAAGAAAAAGGGCTTGCGTCATATGGAATTTCTGACCATGGCCCAGCACATTATTTGTTTGGAATTAGAAGGAAAAACATCAAGAAGGCAAAAGCCGAACTTGAAAATTTGAAAGATAAAACCAATTTGAATTTATTTTTTGGTGTTGAAGCAAATTTGATTGGAAAAGACGGCAAAATTGACCTTGACGAAGATGAAATTAAACTTCTTGACAATTTGATTGTTGGTTATCATCGCGGAACCATTAACAATATATATTGTCCGCTTCGCAAAGTTTTTGCGCCAGAAAAGCAAAAGAAAATCAACACCCAGGCATATTTAAACTGTCTTGAAAAATATAATGTCACAATCATTTCACACATTAACACCTATATCAAAGTTGACCTTGAAAAAGTTTGCAAAAAAGCCAAAGAAAAGGGCACTTTGATTGAACTGAACAACAAACACATTGACTTTTCAGATGAAGAGGCAAAACAACTGATTGACAGTGGTTGCAACTTTATTGTAAGTTCAGATGCACACAGAAAAGAAAATGTTGCAAATGTTTCAAGAGTTCTTGAATTTATTGAAAAATATAATGTGCCACTTGACAGAATTGTAAATATTGACAAAATTTATCAATAAAAACACAAAATAACAAAGGAATAATATGAGTTTTTCACAAGATGTTAAAAATGAAATTTGCGAAACCATGAGCGAAGGAAACAACTTTGCTCTTTTGTGCGGAATGGTTTTATCAGCAGGAAGCCTTATTTTGTCTTCGGGCGGGGGGCTTTCTTTTACTGTTTCAAGCGAAAATGCGAATTTTATTGGCTTTGTTAAAAAAGTGATTTTGAAAAATTATCCACAAGCAAAGTTCAGCGAAACCGAGCAAAATGTGAACTTTAAACAAAAAACAAGAAATGAACTTTCAATTGACCATGTTTCGGGAAGACAAATTTTGACCGACCTTGGAATTATCAGTTTTTCAAAATGTGGAAACTATGAAATCAATCGTCTTGGAGACAGTGCACTTACAATTGAAACTGCCGACAAACTTGACTATTTGAAAGGCTTTTTCCTTGGTGCAGGAAGCATTTCTATTCCTGAACACCTTGACGTTATGGATCTTTCAAACCAAAGCAAAACAAGTGGATATCACATGGAATGGAGTGTTCAATCAAATGTTCAAGCCGACCACATTTGCGAGTTTTTGGCAGACTTTGATGTAATTTCGCGTAAGGTTGAAAGAAACGAAAGTTTTGTTGTATATTTGAAAGAAGCAGAAAGCATTTCTAAACTTCTTGGACTTTTTGGAGCGCATAAAAACTTGCTTATTTTGGAGAACGAAAGGGCAGGAAGAGAAATGCGAAACCTTGTGAATCGTCAAACCAATTGCATTTCTGCAAACATTGACAAATCAATAAAGGCTGCAACAGAGCAAATTGTTGCAATTGAAAACATTAAAAACACAATTGGGCTTGAATCGCTTCCTGAAAATTTGCTTGAAGTTGCGCTTGCACGTCTTGCAAATCCAGAAGGAAGTTTGAATGATATTGCCGAGGTTTTGCCAGTAAAGGTAAGCAAGGGGGCAATTGCTCTTCGCTTTAAAAAGATTATCGAAATTTCAAAGGAGATCGGCTAATGGGAAAAGAGTTTGTGCATCTTCATTTGCACACAGAGTTCAGTTTGCTTGACGGTGCAACCAAAATTGGTGCACTTGTTGATGAAACAGTAAAGCGTGGTTGGAAAGCCGTTGCAATCACCGACCATGGAAACATGTATGGCGCAATGCAACTTTATGCAGCCTGCCTTGCAAAAAAAATCAAGCCAATCATTGGTTGTGAATTTTATATTTGCCATGACCGCTTCAACAAGGTTGGAAAGGCAGACATGGGACACATTGTTCTGATTGCAAAAAACAACACAGGATATCAAAATCTTTTGAAACTTTCAGGTATTGCTTCAAAAGAGGGCTTTTACTATAAACCAAGAATTGACTATGATTGTTTGAAAGAGCATTCAGAGGGAATCATTTGTCTTTCTGCATGTCTTGCTGGTCACATTCCTCAACTTTTGCTTCAAGGAAGATATGACGAAGCAAAAGAGTTTGCTCTTAAACTTAATTCGTTTTTCGCCCCTGGCGACTTTTATCTTGAAATTCAAAACCATGGTTTGCCAGAGCAAAAAATTGTGATTGAAGGGCTTACAAGAATGAGTAAAGAAACAGGCATTCCGCTTGTTGCAACAAACGATGTTCACTATCTTGAAAAAGCCGATTGGGAAGTTCAAGATGTTTTGATGTGCATTCAAATGCAAAAAACAATCGACGACCCAAACCGTTTGAAATTTGACACTCACGAATTTTACTATAAAACCTATGAAGAAATGCAAGAGGCTCTTCCTGGCTATGAAGAAGCACTTGACAGAACACTTGAAATTGCAGATAAGTGTGATGTTGTCATTCGTTGCAAAGCGCACGGCGATATTCACTTTGAAGATGGTTCTGGCGTTGACAAAAAATATATTTTGCCAGCAACTGAAAACTTTATCCCATATTATCAAGCCCCAAACGGACAAGATAACTTTGAGTTTTTGCAAGACATGACTTGGGAAGGCTTAAAGAAAAAATATGGTGAAATCACCCCAGAAGTTCGCGAAAGGGCAGAAAAGGAATTGAAACTTATTCACGAACTTGGATTTGTTGAATATTTCCTTGTTGTTTGGGACTATGTTCACTATGCAAGAACCCATGGCATTCCTGTTGGCCCTGGTCGTGGTTCGGGTGTTGGTTCAATTGTTGCATATGCAATTTCAATCACTCTTGTAGACCCACTTCGCTATGATTTGCTCTTTGAACGTTTCATTCACCGTGAACGTGTTTCCATGCCCGACTTCGACGTTGACTTTGACTTTGAACAACGTGGAAACATGATTGAATATGTAAAACAGAGATATTCGCCAGAAAACGTTTCATATATCGGCACATTCGGAACAATGGCTGCAAAGAACGCCATTCGTGATGTTGCGCGTGTTATGAAAGTTCCATATTCAATGGCAGATAAAATCAGTAAAATCATTCCAATGAAGCCACCAGAAGGCGTTAAAAAAGGCCCAGTTTTAAAATATTATTTTGGAAAAACTGGAAAACCTGAAAATGACAAGTTCATTTTGCCAGAACTTGTTGAAATTTATAACAGTGATGACACGCTTAAACACGTTATCGACATTGCAATAAAAATGGAAGGCATGCCAAGAAACATTTCAACCCACGCCTGCGGAATTTTGATTGCCCCAAAACCTGTTGATGAGTTTGTTCCGCAAATTCGAAATGGTGATGACCTTTCAACACAATATTCAATGACCGAACTTGAAAGTCTTGGACTTTTGAAAATGGACTTTCTTGGACTTAAAAACCTTACTGATATCAAGAAAGCAACCGAATATATAAAGCAAAACCATGGCGTTACTGTCGACTTTTATGACGGAAGCATTGACTATAACGATCCAAAAACCTATCAAATGATTGGTGACGGAAAAACCGATGGTGTCTTCCAACTTGAAAGTGGTGGATTTAAAAAGTTCATGAAAGACTTGAAGCCTGACTGTCTTGAAGATATCATTGCGGGTGTGTCTATGTATCGTCCAGGCCCAATGGACTTTATTCCAAAGTTCTGCGACAACAAGCACAATCCAGACCATGTTACATATCTTCATCCATGCCTTGAACCAGTTTTGAAAAGTACCTATGGCGTTATTGTTTATCAAGAGCAAGTTATGAAAATTTGCCAAGTTATGGGTGGATATAACCTGGGACAAGCGGACAACGTTCGTCGTATCATGGGTAAGAAAAAGAAAGACAAAATGGCCTATGAAAAAGTAAAGTTCATTGACGGTTGGGTTGACCCAGAAGGCAAAAAGTCAATTGCTGGTGCGGTTAACCTTGGCGTTCCAAGAGAAGTTGCCGAAGAAGTTTTCGGGCAAATGGCAACCTTTGCGTCATATGCGTTCAACAAGTCGCACGCGGCGGCATATGCATATATCGCGTTCCAAACAGCATATTTGAAGTGTTATTATGAACCAGAATTTTTCACCGCAATCATCAACAACCGTATCACAAACACAGAAGAAGTTTCACACTATGTAACGTTTGTTAAAAGCGAGGGCATTCCAATTTTGCCAGCCGACATTAACAAAAGTGATTCATATTTCACTGTTAAAGACAACAAAATTCGTTTTGGACTTTCTGCGGTTCGTGGACTTGGTGTTCAAATTTGCGATGCCATTGTAAACGAAAGAAAACAGAATGGAGAATATAAAGACCTTGGCGATTTCCTTTCAAGAACTGTTGACCTAAACATCAATAAACGTGTTTTGGAAGGAATGATATATTCGGGTGCGTTTGATTGTTTTGGAAAAACAAGAAGCCAACTTGCATCAGTTTTTGAAATGGCACTTGCTTGCGCCGTTAAAGACAAAAACAGCCGTTTGAGCGGACAATTTTCAATGTTTGGAGATTTGTTCTCGAAACAAGAATCAATTCATATTGATTATCCCGACATTAAAGAATATGATACCAAATTCAAACTTCTAAAAGAGAAAGAGGCTCTTGGAATTTATCTTTCGGGTCATCCTCTTGAACCATATAAAGCAATTGCCGACCAAATGACATTCAATGCTGGAATGGTTGCAGAAGCAAGCAGTGGGGAAGATGAAAATTATAACCCAGACTATGCCGACGAGCAGGTTGTTGACAACAACGGTTTGACCGATGGTATGAAAGTTAAAATGATTGGTGTTATAGATGAAGTAAACAAACGCTTCACAAAAACTGGAAATTTGCCAATGGCGGTTTTAAAACTTGAAGACCTTTATGGAACAATTGAGGTTATGGTGTTCAACAAGTTCTATGAGCAACTTAAAAACGACCTTGTTGAAGAGGCAATTTGTGTTGTTTCTGGAAGACTTTCTCTTCGCCTAGGTGAAAGACCAATTATTGTTATGGATAAGTTAGAGTTCATTAACGATGAAAAGCAAGCCGAAGAGCAAACCCAAAGCAAAAAAATTGTTTTTGGTGAAGGCAAAGTTCAAGAAAAGAAACAACGCCTTTATATGCAGTTTGACATTGAAAATCAACATCTTAAAGATCAAGTGTTTGAAATTTTGTCAGGCTATCCTGGCGACACAGAAACCTTTGTTCAATATAATCGCAAACTTTATTCGCTTGGAGCAACCGTTACTGTTTCACCAGCGCTTTCAAGCGAACTTGCAATGATTGTTGGCGAAAAGAACATCAAAGTAATTTAGCAAAAAAATCAAAAAAATATTCATAAAAAATAAAATCTCGCACCATTTGCGGGATTTTTTTTGTGAAAAATCGGAAATTGAAAGAAAAAAGAGATAAGTATAAAAAAATATTGTAAATATTGTAAATATTGCTGTGATTTTTAATCGGTATTTATGGACTGAAAAGTTTGATGAATTGCGGGAGAATAATAACCTTGAATATACCCAAAAACCTAGCAAACATGTGCAATCTGCACAAAAATAAAGAAACACAATTGTGTTATAAAGCCAATTTTTTAAAAGCATTTGACAAATCCTACCCAGGTGGGATAAAATACAATCGGCAAAAGAGTTGAAAGGGTTTGCTTGTGCGAAAAAAAACAAGGCAATTTCACACTTTTGCAAAGCAGGTTAAAAATAAAAATATGTTCATATATTTCTGTTTAAATGTAAATACTAAGGAAGAAAGGAGCATATGAAAAGTAGGTTTTCAAAAGTATTGTTTGCGTTGATTTTTCCAGTTGTGGCAATGCTTACCGCTGGAATTTTCTCTTTTTCTTCAATGCAAACGGCAGATGCTGTTTCGGGAAGTGGTGGTGGATTTTATGTTGGAAAAAATTCAACATTCAATTTCAGCGGAACAATGCATGGCATTTCAGCATCATATGGTGGTGGGGCATATATTGCAAGTGGTGGAACACTGAACATGACAAGTGGTTCAATTTATGGAAACACTGCAACAATAAATGGCGACAATATTTACAATGCCGGAACTTTCACAATCACCAGTGGAATTGTTGGCGCAAGTGGTGTAACAACACAAAATTATGGCATTTATAACGCCGGAACAATGAACTTGAATGGCGGAACAATTTTTGACAAAATTTATTCGTCTTCAAATTTAAACATAAGCGTGGCGTGCAACATTAAAAATTCGATAACTCTTGGAAACAGTGCATCAATCACTGTTCAAAACTATGCTGGAACAACCCCAAACTATACAATTGTGCTTTCAAGTACAAGAACAGCTGGCACAATTATAACATTTGTTGGTTCTTCAACAAAACCCGATTTGACAAAACTTTCAATTTCGGGATATTCTTCAAGTTCATATGAACTTTCGCTTCAAACAAACACAAGTGGAAACTGGACTATTTCGCTTGCAGAGTCTTCAAGAACTGTCACATTTGACCCACAATTTGGAACGGTTTCTGAAACAAGCCGAACTGTTAAAAAGGGTGGAGCAATTGGAAAACTTCCAACACCAACAAGAAGTGGCTATATCTTTACTGGATGGTATCCTGTGGTTCAAAATTCGGGAACAACAAGCACAAGAACAACTCGCAGTTATGTTGTGAATGACAATTGCGTTTTATATGCTTGGTGGAGAAATATCATCACACGTGTTGATGAAGACGGAAATGAGAGTTCAACTGGCGACTTTGTTTTGTTTGGTTCATATCCACAAACAATCAAAGCAAGCGATGTTACAATTGATGAAACCGATGTGGATTCAAAAGGTTATTTCCTTGGTTCAGATGAAGAAAGATATGGAAAGAAAAACGGAAATGCCTATGGACAGGACTATACATTCACCGACGGAACAGCCCTTGATTTTTCAACCTACTATTATTTCAAAGTTGAACCAATCAAATGGAGAATTGGAAAAGAAAGCAATGGTCAAGCAATCATTGCCTCGGAAAACATTTTGACCTCTTACATTCCATGCTATCAAATTATTGATGGAGAAAGAACCGTTGATGGCGAAACAGTATATGCAAACAACTATGAATATTCGCATATCCGTGCGTTCTTGAACAGTTATGATGGAAGAGAATATAACGTTTCTGACTATTCATATCATACGGCAGATTATAAATATTATCAATTCAATGGTTTCTATTATCAAGCATTTTCAACCGAAGAGAAAAATTATATCTTGACAACAACGGTTGATAACAGAAGCATTACAACCGACAATTCAACAAACGAATATGCTTGCAACAACACCGAAGATAAAATCTTTGCACTTGGATATATAGAGGCGGTTTCATATAACCAACTTCCAACAACATCTGGTGCAAAATTGGTTACAGACTATGCTCGTGCAAATGGGGCATATTATAGCACAAGTTCTTCGCGTCTTGGCAAAGGACGTTGGTGGTTGCGTTCACCATCATCAGGTGGAAGTGATGTGATGTGGGGTGTGAATGAAACTGGAAAACAATATAAAGAATATGATGTTGATGACTACTCAATCGGAATTGCTCCTGCTTTGACACTTAACATGGGAACAAGCAGTTTTATAAGCAATGAAGTTAGTGGTGAAACAAAAGAAAATGAAAACACCATTTCAGAAAATAAAGAAACAGAAAACATTCAGTTATATCAGATAAAAGCAATGCAAAATGTTAAAAAAGGCGAAAAGCAAGACTTGTTCTTTGAAGACAAAAAGTTTAATGCAGTTTTAAAGAAAGTTCAAGCAAATGATGATAAAGAGTAACACAAAAAAGAGCCACCGATTGGTGGCTCTTTTTGTTTTATAGAAATTGATTTTTTGAAAAAAGTGAAATTATTGACGGCGGTTTATAAACTTTTCAAGCAGTGCAACAAGCCCATACATAAGCCCAGCAAGAAGGCAGAGTATTAAAATTGCACACATTACAAGGTCAAGTTTAAAAACCTGTCCGCCATATACAATAAGATATCCAAGACCGGCTTTACTTGTGAGATATTCTCCCATTACAACGCCAACCCAACTCATTCCAACATTGATTTTTAAAACCGAAACAAAGTCTTTGTTTGTTGCTGGAATAATCAGTTTGTAAAGAATTTGAAATTTGTTTGCACCCATTGTTTTCAAAAGCAAAATCTTGTCTTTTGGAATTGATAAATAGCCATTCAACATTGAAATTGTTGTAATGACAATGCAGATTAAAAATCCCATTGCAACAATAGATTTTGTGCCTGTTCCCATCCAAACAATGATAAGTGGTCCAAGAGCAATTTTTGGAAGAGAGTTCAAAACAATAAGATATGGTTCAAGAACTTTTCTCACTGGTGGCATGCCATATAGCACAATTGCGACAAGTGTTCCGATAATGGTGCTGATTGAAAAGGCCAAAAGGGTTTCATAAAGCGTTACCCAAGAGTGGTGAAGAAGTGAACCATCTTTCATTAAAATTTCAAGTTGCTTTATTATTCTTGATGGTGAAGATGTGATAAATGGGTCAACAAGCCCAGAAGATGCCGAAAGTTCCCATATTCCGAAAATCAAAACCAAAAGCAAAATGCGCACTGTGTGAACTGAAAATGCTTTGACTTTTAAACCTTTCAAATATTTTTTGTGAGCAGGAGAGTAAACTGGTTTATTCTTCATTTAAAGTGCTCCAAACCTTGTTGAAATAGGTGTTGAAAAGTTTGTCTTTTCTGCGTTCGAAAGGCGTAAGTTTTTTGTCAAAATCAAGCGTGATAATGTCTTTCACACATGCTGGGCGCCTTGTTAGAACAATGACTTTGTCGGTCATTGCAATTGCTTCTGAAATGTCGTGAGTAACCAAAATTGCGGTTTTGTTTTCATTTTTTATGATTGCTTTCACATCGTCTTGAACCGACAGCCTTGTTTGATAGTCAAGGGCAGAGAATGGCTCATCAAGAAGCAAAATTTCTGGGCGAAGGCTGAGAGTTCGAATAAGTGCAACTCTTTGTCTCATTCCGCCAGAAAGTTCACTTGGAAAATGCTTTTCAAAGCCCGCAAGCCCATATTTTTCAATAAGACTTTTAGAATAGGCAAGATTTTCTTTGGTCTTTCTTTTTTTGAAAGTGAGACCCAAAATCACATTTTTCCAAATTGTCAGCCATTCAAAAAGGTTGTCTTGCTGAAACATATATCCTGCTTTTCCGGTTGGTTTTTCCACTTTTTTTTCTGAAATTAAAATTTCTCCACTTGTTGGTTTAATTGTTCCGGCAATCAGTGATAAGATTGTGGTTTTTCCGCACCCGCTTGGGCCGACAATGCTTACAAATTCGCCACTGTTTACCGAAAAACTAAGATTTTTTAGTGCTTGTGTTTCACTTTGTGGAGAATGATATATCAATTCTATGTTGTTTAGTGATAGTAACTTCTCCATTTGTTTCTCCTTGTGTAGCATTTGCTACATTTTAGTTTATGCTTTGAGCGCATATTGGTTGTCGACAACCGAACCAAAACTTACGTTTTTATTTTTTTCAAGTTCGCCTGCGTTTTTCAAAACCTCTATCAAGCGATTATATGAACTTTCAGTCATTGTTGGGGTTGCGCACCATGCGTCGATTTGTTTGTATGATTTGATTGCCTTTGCAAGCGACTCAGCAGTTGAACCGCTGAACGATGGCAAAAGTGCATTTGCAACTTCAAGGTCTTCATGTGTCATGATGAAAACATATGCTTTGCGAATTGCACGAAGGAATCCTTCAATTTTTTCGCTGTTTTTTGAAATGTATGATGGTCGAGCCATGAAGCATGTGAATGGAATTTCGCCAGAATATTCACCAACCGAGCCAACAATATATCCTTTTCCGGCTTCTTCAAATTCGGTTGCTGTTGGTTCGAACATTGTGCAATATTGTGCAGTGTTGTCTGCTTCAAAAACAGGAACTTGCATTGCAAAAGATGTGTCAAGGTCAAGGGTGATATTTTCGCCGTTGATGAGATTGTTGCTGTTCACAACCCATTCAAATGTCATTGCAGGAAGACCTCCACGGCGACCCGCGATAACCTTTTTGTTTTGAAGTGATGTTTTCCAAGAGAAAGTGTCTTTCTCGTTGGTTTTTGAAACAAGGAAAGAACCGTCGCGCTTTGTAAGTTGTCCAAAAATCATTGGATGAGAAGTGCTTCCTTGCGCTTCAAGATAAATTACGGTTTCAGCACCAAGCAAAGCAATGTCGGCGTTGTTTGAAAGCAGTGATGCCATGCTCTTGTCGCTTCCTTGACCATTTTCAAGTTCAATTTTAATGTTTTCGTCTTCCATATAGCCGAGGTTCATTGCAAGATAAAGTGGGGCATAGAAAACACTGTGCGTTACTTCATTGAGTCTGACTATGTCCTTGTCTTTCTTGCACGCCACAAAAAGTGAACACGGAATTGCAAGCATGACAAGACACATAAAATATGTAAAAATTCGTTTCATTTTTTTCCTCCTTAAATTTTCACACTTTAAAATATGCAAAAAAATGTATTTTTGTTTATAAAACACTTTATTCGAACTGAAATTTGGTGTACAATGTATTTGGAAAATATCATGCAAGAAAAGAAAAATATAATTTCAATTATCATGTTCAGCATCTACACCGCATTTTTGGTGTTTTTTGCCATTTCAATCATTTGGGGTGGTCAAAAAATTTCGGGTGCTGTTTATTTTGTGATTTTTGCAGTGTCGCTTGCCTTTGCTGTTCTTGAAAGAAAATATGGCGCAAGTTATAAAAGCCTTTATCGCTTTTCAATTTACATTGCAGACTTCGTGAACATTTGCGCACTTGTTTCGTTTATCTATTATGGGCTTTTTGTTCCTGTCATGGCGGTTAGCCTTGGAATTTATGTTGCATGTTTAATTGTTGACCTTTTAAGCAAAAACCGAAACAAACAACAAAGCAAACTCAACATTGGTGTTCTTGTTTTGAATTGTTTGTTCATGGTTTGTGTTTTCCCATTTTTCTTTGAAATGAACATTCACGTTTCAGTCGCTGTGATTTCGCTTGTTTTGTCAATTGGCGTTCTTGCAATCAAAATTGTGCTTGCATGCAGTCATGAACTTGACGAAAAAGTTGCTGTTTCAGATGAAATTTCAGACAAGATAAAATCTGAACAAGAAGAGCGAGTCGAATAGGGGGAGAATATGAAAGTTTTAAAAATCATTTTAATTGTTTTAATGTTTTGTTGCCTTCTTGCTGGGCTGGTGCTGGTTTTCTGCTCAAAATTTTTCACAGGAAAAAATCCAGACAAGCAAAACCGCAAAGAATTGCAACTTCGAATCATTGGCTATGTTTTGTTCTTGTGCGCATTTGCACTTGCACTTTTTCAAAGCCTTATCAAAATTTAGGAGAAAAATATGAATAACTCAATGAAAGACGCAAAAACTTATGAACCACAAAGTTTTGAGAAAGATATTTATAAAACATGGGAAGAAAAACACTATTTTCATGCCACAGTAGACAAAAATAAAAAACCATTTTGCATCATTATGCCTCCACCAAATGTTACAAGTCAGGCACACATCGGTCACGCTCTTGACAACACCTATCAAGACATTTTAATTCGAACAAAACGCATGCAGGGTTACAGTGCTCTTTGGGTTCCAGGAGCCGACCACGCTGCAATTGCAACCGAGCATAAAATTGTTGAAAAACTTAAAAATGAGGGAAAAACCAAAGAGATGATTGGTCGTGTAGCCTTTGATAAAGAGGCTTGGGCTTGGTATGGCACCTATGGCGACAGAATCATGACTCAATTCAAAGAAATGGGCTTTTCTGCTGACTGGGAGCGCTATCGTTTCACAATGGACGAAAAGAGCACATCTGCGGTTCTTGAAGCCTTCATTCGCCTTTATAACAAAGGATATATCTATCGCGGAACTCGCCAAACACACTGGTGCACAAGTTGCAAATCGGTTGTTTCAGATGATGAGGTTGTTTATAAAGACATGCCTGGTCACATGTGGCACATTCGCTATCCATTTGCAGACGGCTCGGGCTATATTGTTGTTGCAACAACACGCCCTGAAACTTTGTTTGGAGACACCGCTGTTGCTGTGAACCCAAAAGACAAACGCTATAAAAAAATCGTTGGCAAAATGCTTTGTTTGCCACTTACAGATCGTCAAATTCCAATTATTGCAGACGACTATGTTGAAACTGGTTTTGGAACAGGAATGGTAAAAATCACCCCTGCGCACGACCCTAATGACTATGAGGTTGGAAAACGTCATAATCTTGATTTCATTCAAGTTATCGACAAAGAAGGAAAACTTAATGAAAAGGCTGGCAAATATGCTGGTCTTCCAATTGCAGAAGCAAGAAAACAAGTTGAAGCCGACCTTCAAAATCTTGGACTTTTGGAAAAGGTTGAGGATTACACTCACAATGTTGGTCTTTGCGAACGTTGCAAAACTCCAATTGAACCAATGCTCACAGAACAATGGTTTGTAAAAATGAGAGAACTTGTTAAACCTGCGATCAAGGTTGTTAAAGATGGTGTTCTCAAAATTCATCCAAAACGCTTTGAAAAGACCTATTTCCACTGGCTTGAAAACATTCAAGACTGGTGCATTTCGCGTCAAATTTGGACAGGTCACAGAATCCCAATTTACTATTGTGACAATTGCAAAAATGTTGTTGCATCAAAACAAATGCCAACAAAATGTGAAAAGTGCGGACACACTCATTTCACCCAAGACAGCGACGTTCTTGACACATGGTTTTCTTCTGCGCTTTGGCCATTTTCAACTCTTGGCTGGCCAGAAAAAACACCCGAACTTGAATATTTCTATCCAACAACTGTGCTTGTAACAGCCTATGACATTTTAACCCAATGGGCAACAAAAATGGTTTATATGGGCTTTGAATGCGCAGGTGCAACTCCATTCAAAAACTGTCTTATCCACGGTCTTGTTCGTGATGAGCAGGGCAGAAAAATGAGCAAAAGCCTTGGAAACGGAATTGATCCACTTGAAGTTTCTCACAAATATGGTGCCGATGCCCTTCGTATTGCCCTTATCAAAGACATGGCAATGGGAATTGACAGCCGTTTTTCTATGACAAAGGTTGACAATGCTCGTGCGTTCATTAACAAAATCTGGAACGCAAGCAAGTTTGTTTCTCTTCACACCGAAGGAACTGAATTGAAAGACATTAAGCACACAACTCTTGAAAAGAAAGACAAATGGATTTTGACAAAACTTTCTTCGCTTATCAAAACCGTAACCGCAAACATTGAAAAATTTGATGTTGGTTTGGCGCTTACAAACGTTTATAACTTTGCATGGAACGATTTCTGCGACTGGTATGTTGAACTTTCAAAGCCATCAATCTATCGTGGCGGAGAAGACAAACAAAACACCGTTAGCGTTTTGAACTTTGTTTTTGAAAACATTTTGAAACTTTTGCATCCATTCATTCCATATGTGACAGAATACATCTATCAGCACATGGACTTTTATAAGAAAGAAACCGAAAGCATTATGATGTCATCTTTCCCAAAAGCATTTGCTGTAACTGCATATAAAGCAGATTTCGAAAACCAAGAAAAAATCATCGAGGCAATTAAACTTATCAGAAATGCAAAAACCGATGCAAAGATTGCTTCAAATGTGAAAAGTGAAGTATATTTTGCAAACATTGCTTTGCTTGGCGCAGAAAAAGAAGAAATCGAAAAACTTGCAACTGTTGTTTTGACAAGTGAAAAAGGGGAGGGAAAGGTTATCTATACTTCTCTTGGCGAGTTCGTTTTGCTTAATGAAAAGAAAGATAAAGCAGAACTTTTGAAAGAACTTGAAGAACAAATTGCAAAAGTGAAGTTCGAGGTTGAAAGAAGCGAAAAAATGCTTTCAAACCCAAGATTTGTTGAAAAGGCTCCACAAGCACTCGTTGAAACCGAGAAAAACAAACTTGAACAAAACAAAAAAGCACTTTTGGCGCTTGAAGAAAAACTTGCAAAAAATAAATAATATCAAAAGAAAAAGAAGCAGATTTTTGCTTCTTTTTTTTATGTTTTAAAATTTTCTGTTTTTATTCATTTTTCTTTAATCTGCTTTAAATTTTTTCAATTTTCAAATGAAATTTTATAAATTTTGACAAATTCGACCATTATGCACCAAAACTCGGCACCAACTGCCCTGTGCTTTTGTTTGATTGTGCAGTTTTATGTGATAATATATCTGTGTTCGTGAACAAAGAAAAAAATATTCATATAAAAGAGGTAGAAATGAAAAATCAATTTAGTGTTTTGGTTGCAGACGAAAACAAAGAACTTTTAAAATCTGTAAAAAATTTATTTGAGGAGGACGAGAATGTTTCAATTGTCTTTATTGCAAACAATGGGGAAGAAGCATTAAATAACATTCTTCAAAACAAACCAGATGTTGTTGTTTTGGACGTTTTGCTTTCAGGCATTGACGGCTTTTCTGTAATTGAAGAAGCAAAGAACAATGATGCAAAGAGCAAATTTATTGTTACAAGTGCGCTTTCAAGCGAAACCTTTGTGCAAAAGGCAATGAACTTTGGTGTTGAATATTACATGATAAAACCAGTTTCTCCTGAACTTGTTTTAAAACGTGTGAAAGATTTGTTCGAAACAAATTCTCAAAGCAAAGAAATTTCAAACATTAAACCAAAAGAAGTTGAAGTCAGCCCTGTTGACACAGCAAGAAACAAACAACTTGAAGAGAAAATCACAAACATTTTCATCACTGTTGGTATTCCTGCGCACATTAAAGGCTACTATTTTCTTCGTGAAGCAATCAAAATGGCAATCGACAATCCGGAAGTTATAAACTCAATCACAAAGCAACTTTATCCATCAATTGCCGAGCGTTTTTCAACATCTGCAAGCAAAGTAGAGCGTGCAATTCGCCACGCAATTGAAGTTGCATGGAATCGTGGAAAAATTGAAAATATCAATTCAGTTTTCGGAATCAAGGTATACTCCAATAACGAAAAGCCAACAAATGGAGAGTTTATAGCCCTGGTAGCCGACAAAATGCTAATTGAAGGTTAATTTTACACCTTGTGCGTTGTTACTATAAAAAAGTCCAGACAGTCATTTATTATATATAAACTCGTGCCTGGATTTTTTATGTGCCTAGCACAAGGTGCAAAATTAACCTTCAATTAAATTGAAATGTGGGGTTGCCGTACCCTGAACAACTCGTGCGTGAAAATTTTCAAATACTAACACAGAAAACGCAAACTTAACCCTCTATCACGTAAAGATAATGAGGTGTCGTCACCTGAATGTGCCTGGATTTTTTTATATGCCTAGCACAAGATGTAAAATTAACCTTCAATTAAATGAGGGGGCGGCTCTCTACGAACCGCCGAAAGTCCGAACCCGCATCTTGACTTATCTTTTTGGCTAAAAACCCCAAACAAGAACCCCGATGTAACAACAGATACGATCGGTAACCTTGTTTGGGGTTTTTATCTCAAAAATATAAGCCAACCTGCTACTTCCCGTTTTCAAAACAGTAACATTTTCTTTGGTTTTTTTATATTATTTAGGAAGTAAGAAAATATTAAGAATTAAAATTTATTAAATTCGATTTTGAATAATTTTCAGAATATGATATGAAAAAAAAGAGATAGTAGGTTATAAAAAATTTGTATCATTATACATACTCTTTTATTAAAATTTTATATGTTTTTTCTTTAATATTATGTTATAAGAAAATTTTTGCAAAAAGTTTATAAAATCTGTTTACAAATCATAAACTATCGCTATAATATATGAGAAATAAGACACATAAGGAGATATGCTTGTGGGAAAATATAAAAAATGCCCTAGATGTGAACTTAACTATATTTTGCAAGAAGAAGACCTTTGCCCAATTTGCAAGGCAGAACTTAAACTTGCACCAGCAGAAGATGATGATTTGGAACTTTGCTCTATCTGCGGAAAAAATCTTATCACCGTTGACCAAGTAATGTGTGATGAGTGCGCTAAAAAGCGTTCTTCAATTGATGATGTTGTTGATGACTCTGAACCAGATGATGACGACAAACCTCTTGATGATTGGGATGAGCCTTCTCCTGAGCAAGAAGCGCTTAATAGTGACGAACCTCTTGAAGACGAACCTCTTGACACCCCAGACGGATTTACTGATCTTGACGACATGGAAGATTTCAGTGATGATGATGACGACGAAGAAGAAGAGGAAGAAGATGACGAATATCATGGCCCATCTGTTGATGACGACGATTTCGAAGATATTGGAAACATTGACGATGTTGACATTGACGATGACGACGATGACGACAACAAAGATGACGACGATGATGGTGAAGATTTTCTTTCATCAAGAAAGAAAAAGAAGAAATAGCATTTTTTAAAGAACCTTGAAAGGGGTTCTTTTTTTTTGTGTATAAAAACATGCAGTTTTGGAAAAATTTGCTTCAAGGAGATAAAATGAGAAAAGTAAATTCTTCAATAAATGATATTATCGAGCAAATCAAGGCACTCAAAGGGAAAGATGTTTCGCTTGAAATCAACCGTGGACGAAACAAAACAATTCAAGTGTTTGGAAATGTTGAAAGCATATATCCAAGCATTTTCACAGTGCGCTTGCCAGAAAACGGGAAAAGTGTGTCATATTCCTATGCCGAAGTTTTGTGTGGTGATGTTTCTTTCAAAACTGCCGAAGAAAAATAGTTTTTAAAATTTGTCATATTTTTAACATTTCCCCTATAAAATATAGCAATACCACAAGGGGGGATAATTTATGGCGTTTGAAAAACAGCAAGCATTCTTTGTTCAAAACAAAAGGAATGTTGCCTCAGACCAATTTGAAAGCACCGCAAGAATCGAGGTGCAACCAGAAAAACCTGTTAAAAGGGTTTTGACTGTGAAAGCAATGGCAAAAATCACAACAAAAGAAAAAGTTGCAGATGATGTGAAATTTTCGGGCAAAACAACCTATCAAATTGCATATCAAACCGAAGACAACACTCTTTGCTCTGCACTTGCAGTTGTCGAGTGGAACGGCAAACTTGAAAATGTGAAAGAAGAAAATGTGTTCTTGACTGCAAACGTAATGGCAAACACCATTACTGGCTTTTCAGGCACAGAAATTGCAATTTCATCACTTGTGAATGTTGATGCTTTTGGAATTTTTAAAGAAGAAGTTCAAGGTGTTGAAAATCTTTCAGAAGACTTTGTGAAACTTGAAAAAACCTATGAATATGAAAATGTTGTTTCTTTTGCTTCTGACAGTTTCAACGAGGTTGCAGAACTTGAAGTTCCAGCAATTGTTTCAGATGTCCTTTATTCAGATGGAACTGTCGAGGTTGCAAATGTGATTTGTGGAATCGACACTGTTACAATTGAAGGAACTGTTCACGCAAACGGAACTTTTGTTCAAGAAGGAAAAGTTGTGCCTTTTGCAAAAGACATTGACTTTAAACGTGAACTTTCTGCACTTTCAACTGTTCCAAACAACATTGCCGATGCAGATGTTTATCTTGAAAATCTCATGGTTACTGCTTCTGTAAACGAAACCGACCAAAAAACAAACCTTGTTTTCTCGGTTGAACTTTCAGTTTGCACTGCTGTATATTCAAAAGAAATGGCAGTTTTGGTTCAAGATGCTTTCTCAACATTGAAAGAAGTTGAAAACACCTATGAATGTGTGACCGCAACAAACTTTGAAAAATCTGAAAACTATAAAGAAAGCATTACTGCTACCATTCAAACTCCTGAAAATGTTGTCGTCCTTGGCTATGTTTTTAAAGCAAATGCTGAAATCACCGACAAAATCCAAACAGACAACGGAACACTTTTAAACGGTGCAATCATGGTTGAAGCAGTTTTGCTTGACGAAAATGCAAATGCCGAAATGTTCAAAAACTTTGCTCCATTTTCAATTTTGGTTCCAGATGCAACCGAAAATGATGAATATGCAATCAAAACCGTTGTTACAAATGCAACATTAAAAGCAAATACTCTTGAAATTGCACTTGATGCTCTTGTGAACTATAAAGAAAACAGCAAAGAATATATCGGATTTGTAAAAAGCATTGAAGAAAAAGAAGAAAAGGTGAAATCTAATTCTGCAATTCGTGTTTATGTGACAAAAGAGGGTGAAGACCTTTTCGCTGTTGCAAAGGCAATTTCAATGAAGCCAGAAGACATCTTGATGCAAAATCCAGGGGTTACTGAAAATCTTGAAAACGGAACAAGACTTGTTGTTTATTCGGGGCTCAATTTGAACTTCTAGCCATAATTATTCTTTTAAAGAGCAAATTTTTCAAAATCTGCTCTTTTTTTTATGGTAAAAATTCTGTTTCGGACAATCATTTTTTCATGGGAGAAAACAAACATGAAAAAAATCTTTGCACTTTTAACAGCCTTTATTGTTCTTGTGTGTGGAACAATTATTGCGTTTAAATTTAAAACAAATGATGATGACAAACAAGCCTATCTTCGCGTGCACATTCGTGCAAACAGCAACGCCGAAGCCGACCAAGCGGTTAAATATAAGGTGAAGACAGCGGTTGTGGATTTTTTAACACCAAAAATTGCCGAGGGCACAACCTTTGACAAGGCCTATAAAATTCTGAATGACAATTTGACCGAAATTGAAAGCGTTGCAGATTCTGTTCTTGCTGAAAATGGATTTTGCTATAAATCCAAAGCAAGGCTTTCAGATGAATATTTTCCAACAAGAAGTTATGGCGAAACCACTCTTGAAAGTGGATATTATGACGCACTTATTTTGGAACTTGGAACAGGAACGGGCAACAACTGGTGGTGTGTGGTTTATCCTCCGCTTTGCTTTATTGGAAGTGAGGGTGAAAATGTGAACAATATTCGCTATAAATCTAAACTTGTTGAAATTATAAAGCATTTCTTTGGTTAAAACAGTTTACAAAATTTTACAAATATGTTATCATACGCACATAAAGGAGCGAATATGGAAACAAATCAATACACTCGTGAAGATTTGATGAAACTTGGAATCTATGACCTTCGTGAAATTGGCAGAAAAGTTGGCGTTCCATCACCAACAGCACTCAAAAAAGGCGAACTTATTGATTATATTGTTGGAATCATCTATGGAACTATTGAAAAAAAGAGCGATGGAAATTTGAGGGGTCGTCCAACAAGATCGGGTCAAAAAACCTATCAGAAGTTTGTTGATTTGATAGACAAAGTAGAGTCTCCAAAAGTTTCGTCAACATTTATAGATGTTGATGATGCCGATTTTGATCGTTCATTCTCATATCTTGGCGCGCTTTCAATGAAGGTTGCCAGCCCAAAAGAAGAATATGTGAACGATGCCGAACAAGACAATGAACTAACGCTCAAAAAGGGTGTTGTGTGCCATGTTGGTGATCAATTTGTTGCAAGAAAACTTAAATTTATTGACAATCTTTATGACGCAAAAATCAGTGATGAACTTGCAAGTCACTATGGTCTTCAAGAAGATGACATTATCGAATATCTTCTTGGCGAATATAATCAAGTTGCTCAAATCATTAAAGTGAATGACGAATTTGTTTCATTCGAGAAAGTGAATTCTGAAAAGGTGAAAACCAGCGAATCTTGCAAAGAAGTGATGATTTCAAGCAAGGTGAAAATTCAAACTCAAAAATCTTCTGTTGTCTATGCACCAAGTGGTGTTGAAAGAGAAGAAATGATTGAAAAAGCCGAAAAAGCCTTTGAAGAAATTGGATATAGCATTGTAAAAATTTGTTACGACCGCATTGCACCACAAATTGGAGCAAGCAGAACACACAAGAAAAGTGAGTTTTATGCAGAAAGTGTTGGTGACGAATATGAAACAATCGAAATGACCGAAGCCGGCGTTGAAAGAGCCAAATTTTATGCCTCTCTTGGCTATAAAACCGTGATTTTGATTGATAATCTTTCTTGGCTTATCAGCGTTCTTGAAACCTATCCAGCAAGCATCTATGGTAATTTTGTTTCGAAAATCGCAAAACTTCCAAAAGGTGATGCGATCACAGTTGTTTGCTTTTCAGGACATATGTCAAATGAAAAAGTGATGCAACTTTCAAATTGTTTTGACGACATGCTTGGAGAATAAAATATAAAATGCCCACATTTGTGGGCTTTTATTTTTGGTGATTTTTTCTAAAAATGAAAATGTGGTGCAATTTGCTTGTCAAAAATATTTTGAATATTGTAATATATCTATAACAAAAGGAGGGAAGATAACATGAAAAAGAAAATTTTAACATTTCTTGTTGCAGTTTGTTTGATCATTCCTTGCATGCTTGGTTTTGTTGCTTGCAAACCTAAAGAGACAACTGCAAACAAAACAATGAAAACAAGCATCAACCCAGAAATTACATTTTCACTTGATGCAAACAATAAAGTTACAAGCATTTCATATGGCAACAGCGACGCTGGAACAATTTTTGCAAATGTGAACTTTGTTGGAAAAGATGCTTCTTATGCAATTCAAATTGTGATTGAACAAAGCGCAATCAGCGGTCACATTAACCTTTCTGGCGATGAAATCACTTTCGAATTTACTGGTGAAGACATTGAAGAACTCAAAAACATTGCCGAGGCAAAAGCAAAAGAAGTTTTTGAAAAACTTGGCGTTGAGGTTATGGTGAAAATCAATGAAGTTTCTGCCGAAGTAAAACACGCTGCTCTTGTTGGAACAGCACAAGTTTTGGCTCCTGAACTTTCAAAAGATGCAATTTCAAAAATGACCGATGCAGAACTTATTGAACTTATCGACAAAAAGCAAAAAGACTATAAAGATCTTGCTTTCGACCAAATCGATGCAATTCAAAGCAGTTTTAATAGAGCAATTTTGGATGCAATCGAAAAAATTCGTTTGGAAATGGAAAAACTTGAAGAAAAAATGAAAGAATATGGAGAATATGTTTCAAAAGAAATTAAAGACCAATATGCAAAATGTAAAAAGCAACTTAACGACAAAATCGACGAATTTTTGAAAGAAAGAAAAGATAAAATTGCCGCTGCTAAAAAAGCAATGAAAGAACATAAAGATGCTCTTATTGAAACCTATAAAATAGAAGTTGCAAATGCAGAAGTACTTCTTAAAACTCATCTTGACACTGCAAAAGGAAACGGAACAATTTCAGAAGAACAATATGTATATTGGACAAATCTCATCAACAATAACAAATAAAACAAAAAAAATAAAACTCACCAATTGGTGGGTTTTTATTTTGCACAAAAAAGCACATTAAAGTGCTTTTTATTTTAAAGGCTGGCTTCTTCAAGCACAAGTTTGTCGAAATGAACTTGTTCAACAAAGTCGGCTGGTTTGAAAATGCAACGATTAAATTCAATGTAACTTGAAATGTGATAGTTCAAAATCAGTGGGGTTGGAATGTCAAGTTTGTGGCAAAGTTCTTGAACGTGAACATAGAAAGTTTCCTTGTGAAAATTGTCTATGCTTTCATAGATTGTGTCTTTAACAATGCGATTGTTTTTATATATCTTTGCCCAAATTCTGATCATATTTTTTTCCTTTTAAACATTTTATCAAAGCCGAGCAAACAAAGCAACCTTTTGAAAAATATTTTTTAAATGATTGACAAAATTTTAGAAATATTTATAATGTTCGTATGTTTGAAAAACAGTGTGAAAAAATGTGTAAGATTTTTATGAAAAATTGAATGATTTTTTGATGGTATGCATATAATAAATCACATTGGTTTAGGAGGCTATTATGGCAGATATATATATCACCGAAGCAGGAAAAAAAGAAAAAGAAGAAAGACTTGAATATTTGAAAACCGTTCGTCGCCCAGAGGTTTTGGAAAAACTTAAAGTTGCTCGTGAATATGGCGACCTTAGTGAAAATTCAGAATATGATGCAGCCCGCGCAGAACAAGGCAGAGTTGAGTCTGAAATAAACATGATTGAAGAAACTCTTCGTCTTGGCATTATTGTTTCTGATGATGAACTTAAAAAAGACCGTGTTCGTGTTGGTTCAACCGTTACTGTATATGATGAGGAAATGGAAGAGAACGAAGAATATAAAATTGTTGGAACAATTGAAAGCGACCCAGACCGTGGTTGGATTTCAAATGAGTCGCCAATTGGAAAGGCTCTTTTGAACAAAAAGAAAGGTGAAACCGTTCTTATCAACACCCCAAATGGAAGTTATAGCGTTAAAATCGTTTCAATCAAATAGTCTTTTTTGAAATTTTATAAGAATCCAGAACCTTTTTGGCTCTGGTTTTTTTATGCAAAAATTGCATAAAATTGTCAAAAGTGTGAAAGAAAAGAAAATTTTTTTTTAAAAGTTCTTTCAAAATGTTGTTTGTTTTTGATTTTGTTGACTTTTCATGCCAATTTTGATAAAGTTTAAGTATGACAAATTATAATCAAATTATAAGTTCTTCAAAGGCATATCAAATCATTTTGCAAGACAAAAAGCAAAACAAACTCAGCCACACCTATTTGTTTGTGAGCGAAGACCAAGACTATTGTTTGGCTTTTGCAAAAGCGGTTGCAGAAATTGTTCTTGGCACCGAAGAAAAACCTCAAACAAAGGCAAGAATTGAAAAAGAAGTTCACCCAGATGTTATCATCATGGGAAAAAACGAAAAAATCAGCACTGAAATGGCAAGCAACTTGTCGAGTGATGTTGTTGTTCGTCCTTTTGAAGAAGACTTTAAAGTTTATGTTCTTTTGAATCTTGACGACACGGCAGAAGAAGCACAAAACAAACTTTTAAAAACAATTGAAGAGCCACCAAAAAGCGTGTTTTTCATTTTGTGTGCGAAAACAGAAAGAAAACTTTTGCAAACAGTTTTGTCGCGTTCAAAGAAAATTGAACTTGACCTTCTTTCTTCGCGTCAAATTGAAATGCTTCTTGAAAACAGTGGAATAGACAAAAAAACTGCTGAAATTTGTGCTGGTTGCAGTGCGGGCGTTTTCACCCGGGCATATAAAATGGCAACAGACAAAGAGTTTTTGGAACTTTATCAAAATGTTTATAAATGTCTTTACGAAATGAATTCAAGCCGAGACGTTCTTCGCTTTGCAAGCATGTTTTCTCAAAAAAACGTGAACAAAGAAGAGTTATCAGACATTTTCATGCTTCTTGCAAGAGATTTAATGATGGTGAAAGTGGGGCAAAGTGAACTTGTGAAAAACACCCATTTGCTTTCTCAAATGCAACTGATTTGTGAAGGTTTTTCAATTTCTGCACTTTATAAAATCATTGAATATTGTTTGCAACTGAAAGAAGATTTGGTTTATAATACAAACAGCATCGAGGCTATTGATGAATTTTTGCTTAAAATAGTGGAGGCCAAAGTTAAATGCAAAAAATAGTAGGAATAAAATTTAGAGAAACCGGAAAGGCATATTCTTTCGACCCAGGCTTGCTGAATCTTGAAGCGGGGGACAAAGTTGTTGTTGACAGCGCATCAATGCTTTGCATTGGAGAGGTTGCCTTTTTGAAAGATATAGACGAAAGCACGCTTTCCGAGCCACTTAAAAAAGTGATTCGAAAAGCAACAAAAGAAGACCTTGAAAAACAAGCCGAACTTAAAGAAAAAGCGTCAAAAGACATTTTTCTTATTCGTGAAAAAGTTCGTGCTCTTAACCTTGAAATGAAAATTGTTTCAGCTGAATATTCGCTTGATGCAAGCAAAATTGTAATTGAATTTTCAGCAGAAGAAAGAGTGGATTTTCGTGACCTTTTAAAAGAACTTGCAAGTGCACTTAAAGTTAGAATTGAACTTCATCAAGTTGGTCAACGTGACGAGGTGAAAATTAAAGGTGGACTTGGCCCTTGTGGCGAAATTTGCTGTTGCACAAGGTTCTTGAAAGACTTTGAACATGTGACAGTGAAAATGGCAAAAAATCAAGGTTTGTCGCTTTCACCAACAAAAATTTCTGGGCTTTGTGGAAGACTTATGTGTTGCTTGGCGTATGAGAACAAAACCTATGAAGAAATTTTGAAAAGAATGCCAAAAGTGAACAGCAAAATTCAATCTCCAAAAGGTGAAGGAACTGTTGTTTATAACGACATTTTGCGTGAAAGAGTTTCTGTAAAAGTTCAATCTGGTGATGATTCTTTCACGGTTTATGACTTCACTCTTGTTGAACTTTCAGGTGAAAAACCAGAAGAAGAACAAGAACAAAAACAACCAAAAGAAAATAAACCACCAAAAACTTTTATTGAAGAAAAACCAGCAAATGTCAAAGAAAATGACAAGGCAAGAACCGAAAAAACAAGAAAAGAAGAAAACAAACAAAATAATCAAAATTCAAAGCCTAACAATAATATAAATGGTGGAGAAAAACCACAAAATCAAAATAAAGAACAAAGCGAAAACAAAAAGCCAAACAAAAAACGTCATTGGCATTTTGGCAAAAAATAAAAAACAGGAGAAAAATAAAATGGCATATCAAATTACAGACGCTTGCATTAAATGCGGAGCATGCATTGCTTCTTGTCCAGTTGAGGCAATTTCAATGGTGAACGGAAAAGTTACAATCGACCCAGCAAAATGCATTTCTTGCGGAACTTGCGCGGCAGTTTGCCCAGTTGGCGCACCACAGGCGAAATAATGAAACAAGAAATTCTTGACCTTGGGTTTAAAAATCTGAAAATTTATCAAGCACCAGAGGGCTATTGTTTCACATCTGACTCGGTTTTGCTTGCAAACTATATAAAGTGTCACAAAACCGACAAAGTTGTTGAGTTTTGTGCCGGTTCAGGCGTGATTTCCATTTTGCTTTCAAAGAAACAAAATCCGGCAAGCATTTGTGCTTTTGAAATTCAAAAACGCCTTGCAGACATGTTTGCGGGCTCGGTGGAACTGAACAATCTTGAAAAACAAATTCAAGTTATAAATGCACCGCTTGAAAAGTGTCTTGATTTTGTTCCAAGAGCATTCGCCGATGTTGTGTTTTGCAATCCACCATATATGGAAGGTGGCGACCACAGCGACAATCAAGAAATTGCAATTGCAACCCATGAAATTGAAACAAACCTTGATTCGATTTTGGAAAACGCCGAAAAAGTTTTGAAATATGGCGGAAAGTTCTATATTGTTCACAAGGCAGACCGCCTTGTTGATGTGATGTGTGCTTTTCGAAAACATCATATTGAGCCAAAAAAACTTTGCATTGTATATCCAAACGAAAAGGCAGAACCGGCGATTTTTCTGATGATGGGTACCAAATATGGCAAAAAAGGTCTTCGCATCTCAAAGGCAATTTTTGCAGAAGATTTTAAATATTCAACCGATAGTTTTTAAGTCAGCATTTTGTGCTGGCTTTTTTATATAAATCGGCAGAAAAAGCATGCAAGCAAACTTCCAATAAAACAACTTATAAGAGCAAGGGGAATGGTTGCTTTGAGTTTTTTCACTTTTATGGTTGAAAAATATACCGCAACGATATAGAAAACTGTGTCAGTTGCACTTACAATCACGCTTGCGCAGTGTGAAACGTAACTGTCTGCGCCATAGGTTGCATAAAGTTCACGAAGCATTGCCATGCTTCCAGAACCTGAAAATGGACGAATAATCATAAAGTCCACAAGTTCGGTTGGAATGCCGAGAAAATTGAAAACGGGACGCACGAAGTTTGCAATGTGAGTGTTCAGTCCGCTGATTTTGAAAAGTTCAACAGCAATGAAAATTGCAACCAAATATGGAAAGGTTGAAATGCAAAGGTCAACCGCGCCTCTTGCGCCCGAAATAAAGTGGTTATAGGCGTTCACATTCTTTACAAAACAATAAATAAAGAGTAGAATAAGAATGATTGGAATGATATATGTGCTCATTTGCGTTTCTTCCTTTTAGAGGAAATCAGGTGCCACAGTTTCACAAGAATAATTCCAACAACAGATGAACAAATGCTGGTTAAAATTGCGGGAAGAATGATTGAAGTTGGATTTTTGCTTCCAGACGAACTCATCAGTCCCATGATAGAAGTTGGCAAAAATTGAAGAACTGTTGAACTTATAATAATAAGCATGGTCATTGGATAGGACACTTCATCTTTGTTTTTGTTGTCCTCTTGCAAACTTTCCATGGCCTTTATTCCAAGAGGGGTGGCAGCCCCGCCCATGCCAAGCATGTTTGCACTCATGCTCATTGAAATATAGGTTCGGCTTTTTTCAGAAATGTTTTTTTTGCCAAAAATAAGGTTTACAAATGGCGAAAGAATTTTTGAAAACCATTTTGAAATTCCAGTTTGTTCCATGATTGAAAAAATACCAATCCAAACCGCATAAATTGCACAAAGTTCAAGCGAAAGTTTAACTGCTTTGTTCGATGCGTTTGTAAGCCCAAGCAAAACACCGCCCGGGTCAACGAACAGCAACGCAACAATGCTCAAAACAAGAAGAGAAAGCCAAACTTTGTTCATGCTATATGATATGGTTTTTATGGCGGAAATATGAAAGGAGAAAGAAAATGCTTATAGATTCGCATGCCCACATTTTATATGATTTTATCGACACAGACAAAGTCGTTTCAAATATGAAAGCAGACGGGCTTGAAAAAATTGTTACAATTGGGGTTGATGCTAAAAGTTCAATAGAGGCAGAGGCTTTTGCAAGCACACACGAAAACATTTATTGTGCTGTTGGAATTCATCCAGACGAGGCGAATAATGCAACTGAAAAAGACCTTGAAATTATTGATTCTTTGGCAAACAGTGACAAGGTTGTTGCAATTGGTGAAATTGGACTTGATTATCACACAAGAAGTGACAATAAAGACAAGCAAAAAGAGCTTTTCATAAAGCAAATCGAAATTGCAAAGAAACATAATCTTCCTGTTTGCATTCATTCGCGCGATTCAGCAGAAGACACCTATCAAATTTTGAAAGAACACGAAAAAGACATTGTGAAACCTTCAATGATGCATTGTTTTTGCGAAGATGGGGAATATGCTCTAAAATATCTTAACCTTGGTTTTAACATTTCGTTTGCTGGCAATGCAACTTTTAAAAATTATGACAGAAGTTTCATCAAAAACATTCCAGTAAATCGCATTTGCGTTGAAACAGACGCGCCATTTTTGTCACCCGAACCAATGAGGGGAAGATATAACGAGCCAGCAAGGGTGAAATATACCGCACAAAAAATTGCAGATGAACTTGAAATGGACTTTGATGCATTTTGCAAACAGACAATTGAAAACACCTATGATGTTTATAAAAAGATGAAGAGAGAATAAGATGGAAATAAATCACAACTTTAAAAAGAAATTTGGACAAAACTTTTTAACCGACAAAAATTTGCTTGAAAGCATTGTGAACGATGCGGGAATCACAAGTGATGACGTGGTTTTGGAAATTGGTGCCGGTGCTGGCGCTTTAACCGAACCGCTTTCTTGCCATGCAAAAAAGGTTGTTTCTTTTGAAATTGACAAAGAACTTATTCCACTATTGAATGAAAAATTTGCGGGAAAGGATAATGTTCAGTTTGTTTTTGGTGACTTTTTAAGTTTTTCCGAAGAAGAAATTTTTGCTCTTGTTGGTGAAAAGTTCAAGGTTGTTGCGAATTTGCCATATTATATTACAACTCCAATTTTGTCAAAACTTTTTGAAATGGAGCACGCGCCCGAAACTGTTGTTGTAATGGTTCAAAAAGAAGTTGCCGAGCGTTTGGTTGCAGATGAGAAATCTTCGGCATATGGCTATTTTTCTGCATATGTTTCTGCCTATGCAAAGGCAAAAATCACAAGACAGGTAAACCGAAAAATGTTTACACCAATGCCAAATGTTGACAGCGCAATTGTTCGTTTTGATTTGAAGAAAAATCCATATGAAAAAGAATTTTCTTTGTTTTTGCAAAATGTTTTCAAAATGAAAAGAAAAACTTTGGCAAACAACATTTCAAGTGCATATAATCTTTCAAAAGAAGAAATAGACAAAAAACTTGAAAACAGCAATTTTTCTTCAAAAGACCGTGCCGACAATCTTTCGGTTTCAAGTCTTTATGAAATTTATTGTTTGCTTTTCAAATAAAATTGTATAAAAACAAATAAAAAACCAAATAAAAATACAAAATATGACAACAATCAGTTTTATATTGATTGTTGTTTTTTTATATAATATTTTCATGGAATATGAAAGAAAAATTGTTTCTTTATATGAAAACTTGGCTTTTTCTGGGCTTCCAGTTGCTTTTGTTGAAATGAAAAAAGAAGCCGAAAAAGTTAAACTTTGTGTTTCACTTTTCAAAGAAAAGCAGGGATGGCTCTTTGTATATTTAAAAGTAAAATGCTTTTGTCTTGACCTGTCAAAGAAAAGAGAATTTATTTTTAATGACGATTTTTTTAATGAAAATGAATATTTTTTTGTGCTTAAAAACAATCAAAAAACTTTATTTGGAAAGATTGGAACAATTTCAAATATGCAAACCAAAAATGAAAAGATTATAACCAAGTTTCAAGAACTTTCAAAACAAAAAAAATATCTTTCAAGTTTTGATAAAAATTTGATTGTTTCTTCAATTGTGCTCAAAATGTTTCAAAAAGAAGAGAACATGTTTTTTGACCAAACCAAAAGACAAGTTCAAACAATCTTTATGATGAACAAGCGCTATAAACCTTTGGAAAACAAAATTCCAAGTTCAAAGTTTGTTAAAATTGGAGAAGGTGACGACTGTGGATTTGCGGGCATCGTATATAAAAATAACATTGCTTTTGCAATTACTATTGGCTTTAAAGGAGAAATTGAAAACATTTCGCTTGAAAATGAAAGTGCTTTTCAGTTTTTTGCATGTGAAAAGCAACCAAATTGTGGAATTTTTCTGCAACTTAGGCGTGCAACAGACGCAGATATATGTTTTGTGTGATGCATTTTGAAATTATAGTTGACAAAATGGTGAAAGAAGTTTAATATTATTTAGGTACTAAATAAGGCTAAAAGGAAAATTTACAATGAAAAAAGTTTTAAAATCAATCTTTGCATTCATGATCTGTTTTGTAAGTTTGCTTGCTTTCACTGCATGTGGAAACACAAATCTCAGCAAAACAACAAATGATACAACTGGCGTTGTGTCAAATGGTGGTGTTTCTGTAACATATAATGGATATGTTTATTTTATCAACGGAACAAAAACAAACAACAAAGATAACAACACAGGAAAACTTGTTCAAGGTGCAATCTATAAAGCACAACTTGATGAAAACGGAAATGTTGTTAAAGACTCATATGAAAGAGTTGTAGATCGTCTTGTTGGATTCAAAAACGGACAAATCTTCATTTTTGGAGATTTCCTCTATTATGCAACTCCATGCCGAGACAAAAACAAGGCTGGCGAAATGCTTACTGGAAAAACTGAGTTCAGAAGATATGACCTTAAAAAGAATAAAGATCAACTTCTTTATATTTCAGCATCAAGCGACGACACTTTGACATATACCTATTATAAAGACGGCGAAAATCTTAACCTTGTTGTATATGAAAAAACAAGTGCAACATTGAAATCAATTCGCATTGGCGACAAAGTTCAAACTCTTTTCACAAAAGAAAACGTTAAAAGTGCAATTTTCAGCGATAATGCTGGCGAAAGCAAAACTGAACTTTCTTTGGCAGACCAATACATTTTCTTTACACTTTCATATGAAGAAAATGGCGAAATTCAACATGGAGTTCGAGTTTATAAAATCAAGGCTGACGGAACTGGTGAGCAAAAAATCAGCGAGGGTGAAAGTGTTACACTTTTAACCATCAGAGCGGGCAGACTTGTATATTCATTGGATTCATATATCTATTCTGCAAAAATCACAAATGGCGAAGACACTCTTTCTTTCGAGATTGCAGATGTTGTTTGCTATAAAAACTATGAAAACATCCTTTTCCTTGAAGATGATGCAAACAGTGTTTTGGTTGTAGACAACGACACACTTCGCACAATCTCTTGGAAAAATGGAACCCAAGAATCAACAATCATTACAGATTTCTCAAACGGAGATAATGTAAAATTCATTGGTATTGATGGCGACTATTTGATTTATCTATATTCAAAAAGTGTTTACAAAATCAAATTCAAAAACGCAACCGATGATGAAATGGTTGAAACAAAACTTTCAACAACATCAATCGACGAAGCATCAGATTTGATTGCTCCTGAAATCAACAATGGTTATGTTTATGGAATGTATACCGATTCATCTAAAAAACAAACCTATCTTTATAGAATCAATCTTAAAACTCCTGCTGAACGTGGAGAGAAAGATGACGACGGTAAAGATAAAGAAATTTACGAAGCAGAATTTATCGGAATCAAAGAATAATTTTATAAGGCTTGAACAACTTTGGTTCAAGCCTTTATTTTTAAGGTGACAACATGGAACTGAATCAAACATTTAACGACAAAATTGAAAAACTATATTCACCAGAGGGTGTTTCAAAAATTTTGCTTGCGTTTGATTTTGCAAGCAAAAAACTGGACGGCAAATTTCGTGAAAATGGGGAAGAATGCATTGTTCACTCTTTCAACATTGCAAACACGCTTGTAGATTTCAAAGCAGATGAACAAACTGTTATCTGTGGCTTTTTGCATGACTTGCTTGACGACACCGACACAACCGAAAAAGAAATTTCAGACAATTTTGGAAATGAAGTTTTAGACATTTTGAAAGGTCTCACAAAACTTTCAATGGTGAAAAAAGCATATTATATTGAGCCTAAAAACGCCGAAAAACTCCGCAAAATGTTTCTTGCAATGGGCGGAGATGCAAGAGTTGCCTTTGTGAAACTTGCCGACCAGTTCGACAACATGAAATCGCTTGAAATTAAAGACCCAACAATTCGTGTTCGCATTGCAAGCGTTACAAACGACCTTTTTGTTCCAATTGCAGAGCGTCTTGGAATGAACTTGTTTAAAAAACAACTTGAAGAATATTGCTTTAAATATCTTTATCCAGAAGATTATAAAGATGTTAATGACTTTCTTGATGAATATTATAAAAAGAGCGAAAGAACAATTGAATATCTTCACAAAAAAATAAGCGAACTTGCAAAAATCAACAATGTTGAAGCAAGGGTTCAAAGCCGAAGAAAAAGTGGTTTTTCAATTTTCAAAAAGTGGCAAATTAAAGGCAAAGACAATGTTTTTGATATTTTGGCACTCCGCGTTATTGTTAAAGATATCAAAGACTGCTATACAATGCTTGGCGCAATCAGCGACACTTTCACACCTGCTCCTGGCAGAATGAAAGACTATATTGCAAACCCAAAGAAAAATCTTTATATGTCACTTCACACAACGGTTTATTATGAAGAAGATGGAAAGAAAATTCCTTTCGAAGTGCAAATTCGAACCGAAGAAATGCACTCATATTGCGAATATGGACTTGCGGCTCACTGGATTTATAAGGAAAGGGGAGTTCATTCAATTGGAACCGGAAGGGCGCTTAAAAACCTTCGCAACGAACTGACAAAGTCAACCAAACTTAAACAGGTAGAGGACAACGCAGAACAGTTTCTTGAAAACATTCAAAAAGGCTTCTATGAAGACGAAATTTTTGTTTTCACACCAAACTATGATGTTATTGAACTTCCGAAAGATTCAATTCCTTTGGACTTTGCCTATTCAATTCACTCGAACCTTGGAAATCGCTGTTCGGGAGCAAAAGTAAATGGGAAAATGGTTCCACTTTCAACTCCGCTTAAAACTGGCGACATGGTTGAAATTATCACTTCTTCAAACACAAGAGGACCATCTCGTGACTGGCTCAAAATTGTAAAAAGCCGTGAAGCAGTTTCAAAAATAAGAGCATATTTCAAGAAAGAAAAGCGTGATGAAAACAGCAAACTTGGTCGCGACATTTTGGAAAACTATGCAAAGCAAAATGGCTTCACTTTGGCACAACTTCTTGACGAGAAAGACACAATTGAAGAAATTCAAAACCAATTTCACTTGCAAAGTGTTGATGACATGTTTGTCATTGTTGGCTATGGCGGACTTACAAGTCATCAAATGCTTGGAAAAGTTGTAACAAAACTTAAAAATCTTGCAAAAGAAGAGAAAAAAGCAAAGCGTCAAAAAGCGCATCAAAAAACAAACGGTGGTGTTTTGATTGGTGGACACAACGACCTTTTAAAACGTTTTGCAAAATGTTGCAACCCAGTTCCGGGTGATGAGATTGTTGGATATGTTTCAAGAGGCGCAGGCGTAACCATTCACCGAAAAGACTGCAAGGCGCTTGAACGTCTTGAAGAAGACCGTATCATAGACACTCGTTGGACAGAAGATAAAACAGGAAATGTTTATGACGCTTCTTTCAAAGTGATTGCAAAAAACACATCTGGCGTTATCAACGCGGTTTCAACAAAAATTGCAGAAAACAATATTGATATCACATATATCACAACAGAAAAAGCAAAAGAAACCGAAGACATTGTTCTTTCAATTGGTGTTCGCATTCAAGACCGCAAGCAACTTGATGAAATCATGAACAAAATCGGCGCTCTCGGCAATGTTTATGAAGTTTACAGATAAATATAAAAAATAAAAAGCACTCAATATTTGAGTGCTTTTTTGTGTGAAAAATGGAAGAGTTGTGTCGAATGAAGATAAAACATTATAATAAACTTGCGTTTTTGTTTATATAATGATAAAATGTTCATGTTTGCGAGCGTGGCGAAATTGGCAGACGCATATGGTTCAGGTCCATATGGGAGAAATCCCGTGGGGGTTCAAGTCCCTTCGCTCGCACCATAAAAAAATTGTATGGTTTTTGTAAGCGAAGGAACTTGGCACCCCTGGGGTTCACACTGTCGTGCCAGACCGAACATTACATGTTCTCCCAGGCTTTGGCTAAAAAGTGTTGGTAACACTTTTCTTAACGCGTCGCCCCCTTCGCTCGCACCATAAAAAAATTGTATGGTTTTTGTAAGCGAAGGAACTCTGTCTCTGTTCGCTTGCATCATTCTTAGGAGGAAAAAATGGAAAGAAAGAAATATAATCGTGGAACGGTTACTGGCGGAATTACTCAAATTGTTGTTGCAGCAATTGCTGTTTTCATTGCGATTCTTGTGCTTGTTAATGCTTCGGGGAATAAAGATGCAGATGACAAAACTGGAAGAATTTTCATGTTTGTTATCGGATTTATCATGCTTGGTGCATCAGGCTTTTTTGTTTACAATGGCGTGAGATTGATTCTTGACGGCAAAAAGTCTTTTGAAGTTGCAAGAAAAGGGCATCCAGAAAACGGAAAGATTTTGGACTTGTCTGAAACTCTTGTGACCGAGAACAATAATGGCGTTGTTTATAACTATACAGTTTATAATTTGAAGTTCGAATATACCGATGATGACGGAAAACTTTGTGAAAGCAAAGAACAAATCAGCAAAAAAGCGTATGAACAATTGCAAGAAAGAACACTTGTTCCAATTCTTGTTTATGGTGAACGTGCAATTTTCGACAAAAAAAGATTGGATGGTTAGAATATTTTAGCAAGAAATCTTACTTATATAATTTTTTAAAAATAGTTATTAAAATATGATAAATTGTATTTTTCTTTACATAAAATAATGGATTTTATCATTTTTATCATTTAATGACTATTTTTTTTATTTTTGTTTTATTTTTTTATGTTGTGAAACTTTCAAAAAATCGCTGAAAAAAATCAATGGAAATGGGAATTATGTGTAAACTTGTTCAAATTGCACATAGTATTTGAATTTTAGTGGATATAATATGCAATAAAAAAACTCCTCTGCTGTGAAGTGGGGGAGTTTTATTGATCAATTAAAATGTCATATAGTGCGCCATAAACTTGGCTTGCGCGTTCTTCCCATTTGTTATAAACAATTTTGGCAACGCCACGGTTTGCAACGTTCATTTTGAGTTCCATTTTTGTTCCAAGTGGTTCAACAATGCGCATTAAAACGGTATAAGAGCCATCGGCATTTTTATAATAGTCGCTGAAAAACTCTTGTTTTCTTCTGAAAACTTGTCGGTTTTCACGAATGAAGACGTTGATTTCGTCTCTCAAACTTGCAGGAATCTTCATAAAGAAGTATGAAAGGCAAGACCTACCGTCGGTTGTGATTGTATAATATTGGTCTCCGTTTGAAGAAGTGCTCAGAACAATGAAGTTGTTTTCAACAAGGTCGGCAAGAACTTCTTTGCATGTGAGATAACTTATCCAGGAGTTGCGGTTGCAACACATATCAGTGATGGTTGCTTCGGTGAGTGGCATTTCCATTTTGTCGAACACATATAACAAGACAAGTTTACTTATGGTTGTGTTTGCACTGATATCCATTTTTTGCTCCTTTTCAAAATTCACAAGCATTATATCATGAATATTCAAAAAAGGAAATAGTTTCTGACATTTTTTGTATGTTTTTGATGAATTATTGCCTAAACTTTGAAAAATTATTTTGCATTGTCTGCAAACTATGGTAAAATGAGAGTACGGATAAAGGTGGAAATATGACAGAAGAACAAATTTACAGCCAAATTAAACCATTTGTTGATGCTTGTGACAAGATGACAGCATCAAAATTTATTATGATTGATAAGCGTGTGAGCGATGTTTTAAAAGCAATTGCAAGTGTTGACCTTGTTTTTGATGCAATTAAAGAGTGCATGATAAACTTTAACTTTGAAAAAGAGTTCAGAGCAGCAACCTCAAAGGCGGGATATTTATATGCCCCAGAAGAGGCACACAAGTTTATTGCGTTCACTTTTTCTTTGCTCAACTATCTTGATGACAAAAAACTTTCAGCATCTGACCTTCTTTCAAGATACTATTCTAAAACCGAAGACCCAGCAGGCCCATATTCAGAGTTTTGCCAAAGCATCATTGTGCGCTTCAAAAACACTTTGGTTTCAAAAATCATGACCAAATCGGAAGTAATTCGCGAGGCGAAAAAACCAGAAGTTGTGATTGTTGACAAAGACGTTTTATCACGTCTTGCATTTTTGCTTAAAGATTTGAAAGATTATGTTCAAGGTTTGAAAAAAATCAAAAAGGGAAGCCTTACTAAGGGTGAACTTCAAGAAGTTATTGGTTCAGCAATCTGCTGTGTGAAAAATGGCGATGTGAAATATATCAGAGCATTCATAACTGCAATAAAGGCTGGCGAAGGTAAAGAAAAAGAAATTGACAAACGTCTTTGCGAAATTTTGGACATTGTAAATAAAAGTTTTCCTGCATAGGAGGCAAACATGACCGATCAAGAGAGATATGACGAAATAAATCAGCAACTTGATGCACTTTATAATGCGTGCGCAAATGAGTATGCCGAACTTGTGAAGCCAGAAGGCTTTGATCTTTATTCTGAAAAAAATCAGAAAAAAGTTCAGGAACTTACTGCAAGATATGCAAAATATATCAGTCCGCTTCAACTTGAACTCAACGAAATTGTGGATAGGCTTTCAAAACAGGCAGAAGCAGAAAATGCTAAAAAATATGTTGACGAAGCCGAGGCTGAAAAAATCTTGGCAAAGAAGAAACTGAAAAACAGAAAATGAGTGCGAAAGCACTTTTTCTTTTGCCAGATAATTGTTTTTGTTGGTGTTTGTGTGTCATAAAAATAAAATTGTTTCCATAAAACGCTAAAAAACTATTGCACAGGAAAATAAATTGTGATATAATCTGCCATGTTAACCGATATGCCATCATAGTCTAGCGGTTAGGACACCAGCCTCTCACGCTGGGGACCGGAGTTCGATTCTCCGTGGTGGTACCAAAAAAAAGTTCTAATGAAAATTAGAACTTTTTTTATGTCAAATTTATCAAAATTTGACTATCATTTTGCGAAGTGACTGAAACAAATTTGAATGATTGCAACTGCGTTGCATGATAGTATGCTATGGCTTGCATGATAGTTCACTGTGTTCACATTATAGCAAGTTGCGTTTGAATTAGTGATGAAAAATTTTGGAGGAATGAATTTATTGTTTTCCCTTTACAATTTTTCAAATAATCAAATTTTTTATTTTAGTTTTCAATGCTGGAAAAAATCATATAAGTGTTGTCTTTTTCTTCAAAATTGACTATTGACTATGGGGCGGAAGTGTTGTATAATCTTTTTACAAAATATGTTTCGGCTTTTGCCACAAAAAGGAGAAAATCCAATGAAATTTGATATGTATGCTCTTCAAGAACTTCACAATGCACACGGAAACCGAGATTTCGTGAAAGTGATTTGCTATAATAAATATGGTCAAAAAGGTTTGGTTCGTGCAAGAATCAAAGCAATTTATCCGGATTCTATTATGCTTGACTTTAATACAACTTTTGAAAGTGCACACAAATGTTGCGAAGAAATTTATGCAATTTTCAACACAAATCTTGTAAAGAAAACAAGAGGTTTGTTTGCAGAAAAAACTCTTCGCCCTGGATTTTTGATTGAAGAAATCATTTCAGATGCAAGAAACGTGATTTTCCACAACGACCCAAAAACTTTGAAAACTGCTTCAAAAGTGTTTGAACACAATTGCGCTGTTGATAATCGTTTGGAAACCGACATTGCAAATGACCCACGCTATTCACTTTATAACCAATTTATTGGTGACCGAATTATTGTTGAGAAAAAATATCAAGACGGTTCAAAACATTCATTTTCTGGAGTTTTGGAAAGTGCGGGAAGATATAACAAAGAAAAAATCAGCGTTTCAATGATTGTTGGAGACCTTTCATATGATTGTTCTATTGACCCAAAAGTTGACAAATTTTTTGTTCGCCATGCAAATGGTGAAACTGCACAAATTTTCGCTTTGCCAGTTGAAGAAGATTTGACTCCTTCTCAAAGGGAAATTTACAGAAAAATGAAAGTTTTGATTCAAGAAAACGAAGACGCTGATCAACCAGGAAAATAGAAACAGGTGGGGCAATTGCCTCACTTTTTTTATGCAAACAATTGTAGGTGTGAAAAATGTTTGTTATAATAAAGCCATGAAGAAATTGTTCAACTATCGTCCGCTTGTTTCAATTTGTCTGTTCGCGATTGCTGGCATTGTTTTTGCAAGCAGTTTTTATATTGCAGACATTTTTCATTTTATTTTGGCGGGCATTTCGCTTGCGCTTACAATTTGCACTATTGTTGTTAAATGTGTGAAGGCGAAAGACAAAAAGTTGTTCAAAGTGTTGTCGGTTGCAATTGCTTTTGTGCTTTTTGCGGGGCTTACTTTTTTAAATGCGGAAATAATTAAGTCCGCCAACAACAATTTTAATGGTGTTTACAAAGTTTATGGCAGGGTTACAGACGATGTTTATGTTTCTAAAAAAGGGAAATATGTGATTTCGCTTGACCACGTTTATGTTATTGAAGAAAACGGAAACTATAAAAAGGTTCGTGGCAAAGTTATGCTTTATCTTGATTCCGATGACGGAAGAAGTGAAGATTTTGCCATTGGTTCTACAATTGTTTCAACTGTGAATGTTTCAAAACCAAAATTTTCGTTTAAACAAACCTATTTTTACTATGCGAACAAGGGCGTGTCACTCACGGGTTATGGAAGCGAGGCGTATTCGTTGCTTGTTGGAACAAAAGACCGCAATCTTGCACAGAAATATAAACTTTCAATCAAAGATTCTTTGTCATATTGGCTTGATAAGGATTATAGCGAACTTGCCTATACAATGTTGTTTGGTGACCGCGGAGAACTTGACGATGATATAAGCAAAGTGTTTTCTGCAAGTGGGATTGCACACCTTCTTGCGGTCAGTGGTCTGCATGTTGGTTTTATTGTAACATTGCTTTCTTTTGTCTTGGGACTTTGCCAAGCAGGGGATAAAACTAAATTTTTTGTTGTTTCGGCGGTAACATTTATCTATGCATTTTTGTGCGGTTTCACAATTTCAGTTACTCGCGCATTTGTAATGACTTTTGTCATGCTCTATTTGAAAATGAGGCGAAAAGAATATGACTCGCTTTCGGCACTTTCTCTTGCTGCAATTTTGATTTTGCTTGTTTGTCCATTTCAAATTTACAGTGCGGGTTTCAGATTGAGTTTTGGTGCGGTTCTTGGAATAATTTTGCTTGCAAAAACTTTTGAAAGATTCTTTGCAAGGGCTTTTCATAAAAAGTTGGCATCGGCGCTTGCGGTTTCAATTTCTGCACAAATTGGAACACTTCCAACTTTGATTTTGTGTTTCAAAAATCTTTCAATTTTCAGTATTGTTGCAAACCTTCTTGCAATTCCTGTTGCAAGCATTGCGTTCATGATAATGTTTTCGTTTTCAATTTTTGGAATCATATTCAAACCACTTGGCTTTGGTCTTGTCGCGTTTAAGTGGTTGATGTGGTTTGTGACTCTGATTGGAAGAGTGTTCGGCTCAATTACGCTTGCGGGTGCAAACTATTGGTGGATTATTGCTTTCAATTTCACACTGATTGCGTCTGTAATGTTCATGACAGACTATACGTTTTTAGAAAAGAAACCAAAAATCTGGCTTTCATCGTCAGGCTTTGCAATTTGTGCAGTTTGTCTTGTGCTTGCTTTTGTTTTGTGATTTTCTTTACTTTGCATTTTGTGTGTGATAAAATAGTTTCAAGGAGAAATGCTGTGAAATTTGTTGATTTGAAAAAAGATTTGCAAAAAGAAATTCGTCCAGCCTATTTGATTTCGGGCAATGACCGTTATCTTTGTTTCAGTGCGCTTGAACAAATCAAAAATGCACTTGCAATTTCTCTTGCAGAACTAAACTGTGTGATTCTTGACGGAAGCAATGTTTCGCATCAAGAAATTGTTGAAAGCGCAAGCGTTTTTCCGTTTGTTGACCAATATCGTTTGGTTCAGATAAATAACTTTTCGGTTAAAAATAAATCAAAAGAAGACAGGCTTCTTTCATATCTTAAAAACCCAATGAAAGAAACTGTTTTAATCTTTTTCAGCCCAGATCAGTCAGACGCTTTAAAGCCATATTTGGGTCAAATTTGCGCCATTGATTGTGATAAATTGTCAACCGATGTCCTTGTTTCAACATTGAAGGCAAAATTTGAAAAGGCGGGGGCAAAAATAACCCGTGAAGCGCTTGAAACATTGATTTTGTTTTGCAATAACGACATGACAAGAATTTCAGGCGAGGCAGACAAACTTATAAACTTTGCCGACGGACAGGAAATTTCGGTTGAAACCGTGAAAAAACTTGTTGTTGAAGACAAAGAATATCAAGTTTTTGAACTTGCAGAGTTCATTGCAAAAAATGACAAGTTCAAGGCTCTTGACCTTGCAGAAACGCTTTCAAATGATAAAAAAGGTGGTTTTTCAATTTTGACACCACTTTACAACAACTATCGTCGTGTTTTGTTTGTTGCCATCAACAAAGATAAAACCGATGCTGAACTTGCTTCGCTTCTTGGGGTGAAAGAATATGCCGTTAAAATGGTGAAAAACCAAGCAAAAGTGTTCTCGCCAAGAAGTTTGAAAAAAATTGTAGACATGCTCTATGAAGCCGACCGAAACATTAAAATGGGAAAAATTAAAGAAGACATTGCAATGTATCAGGTTATTTTGAACATATTAAAGATAAGGGGATAAAATGTCAGTTTATTCATCAACTTTGCCTTTTGCCGAGCAAAAGAAAAAACAAAAAGTGCTGGAAATTGTTTTGCCAGTATTTTTGCTTTTGTCGTTTATTTGGCTGAATCTTTACACAACAATGACAGACATTAACACTGCCGTTCATTATTTCTTTCCAACAGATTCGCTTTCGCTTTATCTGTTTGGAAACGTGCTTTTGAAAGGAATTTTCGACTATCTTGTTTTCGAAATGTTGTTCTTTGTTTATCGTTTTTGCCTTGGATTTTCAATTTATTCGTTCATGATTCCAAAAGATGTTTTGAAAAACAAGTTCAGATTTTGGTATATCATTCGAAATCTTATTTTGGGATTCATTTTAAACATTCGCTTTTTCTTTCCATATTTTGCAACCTATGCATGCATTTTTGAAATGCTTTTCAATATGCTTTTGGTTGTCGTTTTATATTTTGATTTAAGCAAAGAATATGTTGAACCACTTGTTGGACAGTTTGTTTTTAAAACACTGGCATATCCAGTTTTTATCTATGAAATTGTTGAAATGGTGTTTCTTGCGTGGGGTGTGCTATGAAAAGATTAAGAAAAATTTTAGCATGTCTGTTTGCGTTTTTAATGATGGTTTGTGGCTTTGCATTTTTCAAGCCTCAAACAACTTTTGCTCTGGCAGAAAGCACTTCTCAAATTGAAAGTGAAATATATGACGAACTTTTAAAGTTTGTTCAACATGGCGAAACCGAAAGGGAAAGGGTATATCGCACCCCAGGAAGCAAAGCCGAATATTACAGTGCAATGTATATCAGGGCTTGCATGTCGTTTTTGTCAAACTTTGAGGCGGTGAACAACCTTTCAACAAAAGATGGCGTTCAGTCGTTTGAGTTTGTTTCGGAAACAAATGGAATGACAAAAGTTTCACAAAACATTGTTTTCAGAAAACCAACAGAAACTGCATCAAAAAAGAAAATTATTCTTGCAACGCACTATGATTCTTCTCCTCGCAAAAACACTTTTGAAAAAAGCGAAGAAACCGGAAAAATTATCAGTGCAAGCGAAGGTGTGAATGAAAGCGGTGCAAGCGTTGCAACCTTGCTTGCGTTTGCAAAATATCTAAACAGCGCAGAGGATGCGGGCTTCACAATTGAAATTGTTTTCTTTGGCGCAAGCAACAATTCTTATGCTGGTTCAAAATTCTATATGCAAGACATTTCTAATGCCAGCGCAAAAGATATTCTTGCGGTGATAAATGTTGACAAGATTGGACTTGGCGATTTCAACTATTTCTATGTGAACGAATTTTCTTCTTCACAAACAAAATTTGTTTCAAAAATGCTTCCAAGTTTCAAAAATTTGCAACTTAAAAATGTGATGCACTTTTCAGAAGAAAGCCCAAACGGACTTTCATACACCCATGTTGGGCTTGAAAGTGACCATGCGGTTTTCATGGCAAAAAATATAAATGTCATCAACTTTTTCAGTGGTTCATATGAAAAATTTGTCACTGTTGGGCTGAATGAATATGACGGAAAAGACAACATTACATATACCATAAATGACACGATTGATGTTATAGAGGGCAATGCAAATTTCAAACAAAACCTTGCAAATGTGTATTCTGCGCTTCAAACTTTGATTTTTGATAATAACTTTGTTGTTGAAATGGAAAAGGATAATGGCTCGGCAGATTTTTATGGTGTATATCTAAACGACAAACTTGCAGTGTTCATTACAATTGTTTTGTTCATGGTGATGTCGTTTGTGTTCGTTTTAATTTTCCATGCTCTTCAAAACAAAAGCAAAAAGACTTTGAATGGTCATAACCTTGATAAAATTGTAATAAAAATTGCAAAAAATATTGGTGACGACTCGGAAGAGTTGAACGATTTTATAGATCAAAAACTTAAAAATGATACCGAAGAGGTTTCAAAAGAAAATCAAAAACCAGATGAAAAGTCTGACAAAGATAATAAATAGCAAAATAAAGCATCAATTGGTGCTTTATTTTTTTTGTGCGTTTTATTTGTGAAAATATTGTAAATTTTATATTCATTGAAGCATTGTGAGTTCGTGTGCATTATATGGAAACATTGTAAGTTTTGTTGGACTGTTTGTTTAAAACGGTCTGTTTTTTATGAATTTCTTCTCATATTGATTATGTTTATGTTGTGAAACGGCGTTGGAACGTGATTTTGTGATTTAGTGGGGGAGAAACGGGCATAAAAAAAGCACTCAAATTTGAGTGCGATTTTTATAAAGAACTATTCCGCTTTTTTAGTTGCAGTTTTTCTTGTTGTTTTCTTTGCAGGTTTTTCAGCGTCGGTTTCAGTTGCTTTTTTAGTTGCAGTTTTTCTTGCAGGCTTTTCAGCGTCGGTTTCAGTTGCTTTTTTGGTTGCAGTTTTTCTTGCAGGTTTTTTAGCAGGTTCTGCTTTTTCTTCAACTTCAACTTTTGTTGCTTCAACTTTTTCAGCCTTTACAGCCTTTTTTGGTTCTTCAACTTTTGCGTTCATTTTTTGAAGCATTCCGTTAAATTCAGCCTTTTTTCTGTCAGCCTTGTTTTTGTGAATGATGTTTCTTGCAACATTCTTATCAAGAATAGCAAATGTTTCAGGCAACAATTTTGTTGCAAGGTCTTTATTTCCGTCTTCAACTGCTTTAACATATTTTTTCATTGCAGTTGCAAGTTCAGATTTATATGACTTGTTCATTGCTTTATTTTTCTCATTAAGATCAACTCTTTTCTTTGCAGATTTAATGTTAGGCATGCTTGTTCTCCTTTATTTTTAATTCGAGTGTAATTTTAGCACACACATTGCCAATTTGCAAGTAAAATATGAAAATATTGCAATTTTTTAGGTTAAGACTGGTGCAATATTTGTTTTTCTATAATTTCATGATATTTTTTTGAAAGAAGAGGGCTGTTTTTAGACAAAACAATTTGAAGGTTTAAAAACCCTTCTTTTCGAAGAATGTTTTGTTTTTTAAGAGTGCGTTTAATGTTTTTTGCAACGCCAAAATTGCCATCTGAAAGCGAAATATTTATTTGTTCTTTCAGTTTATCTTGGGCAAGGCTATAATGTGTGCAACCAAGCACGATTTGGTCGATATTTGGAAATTTTTCAAGAGTTTTTTTAATGAAATTTGTTTCAGCATCAATGTTCAAACTGCCAAAAATAAGTCCACGTTCAATTTTGCTTGCAAGAGATGGCAAAAAGCAAGAGTGAACTTTGCATGAAACTGATTTTGAAAGCAAAAAATAGCGCTTTGAACAAATTGTTGCTTTTGTTGCAATCACCAAAATTTCTTTGGTTTTGCTTTTCTTTTCGGCAACGCGCACAGCGGGCTCTATTCCAATGATTGGAAGTTGGATTTTTGAACGCAAAAAGTCTATTGCAAGGCTTGTTGCGGTGTTGCATGCAATCACAATAAGTTTGATTTTAAAACGCTTTAAAAGTGCCAAAATGTTTGCATAAACAAGGTCGCAAATTTCTTGATTTGTGCGGTTGCCATAGGGAACGTGCAGGTTGTCGGCAAAATAGATATATTTTTCATTTGGAAGAATTTGAATGGTTTTTGCAAGGGTGGAAAGACCGCCAATTCCACTGTCATAAAAAAGAATGCTTTTGTCCATGTTTCATGATATGAAATATCAATGTAAACTGGTTATTGAATGCACAAGTGTTTTTAGTATTGTGAAATCATATATGCTCGGCTAAACTGGCAAAGTTGGTGAAATGTTGTTTTAATTTCAAATAAGATGTTTTTTGAAACTCTTCAGGGCAAAATTCAAAAAAATCATTTTACTTGTTATATTGTTTTTGAAAAAACAGCAGAAGAACTATAAATATAATGAGAAACCATAAAAGATGATTTATCACAAAAAGTGAATAGTAAGGTAAAGGGTTTGCATAGTGGAAAAATTGAGCAATTGCTAGTGACAGACAAAAAACAGGCAATAAAAAAGACTTGCGTTTTGCAAGCCTTTTTTCTATCTAACTTTAACTTTTCCACGAGAGAAGATGATGAACACAACAAGTCCGACAAGTGCAATTGATGCAATTACAATCAATATAATAGATGCTGTGTTAAGTTTCATTGTAACTGTGAAGGTTTTTGTTGTTACAGAACCCATTTCGTCGGTAACTTTAATGAAATAACTTCCTTGCTCTGTAAGGGTTGGAAGGCGTCCTCCGTTTTCATATTCGGTTTCAAGCATCATTTGAGTTCCGTTCAAAGAAATGTAAACATCAATTTTTCCAACGCCATAAACCTTAAGGTTCACTGCATTTGAAGTTCTTTCGTTGTTTGAAACACCAACAATGCTTGGTTCGCTTCGTGCAACAAGAATGTTGAAAGAGAAGTTTGTTTTTCCAAGAATTCCATTATAGGTTGAAGTTGCTGTGTTATCAATTGAAAATTCTTTTGTTTCGTTTGATGCCTCGTCATCGGCAATGCGATAGATTGTGTCGCCAATTTTGAAGGAGGTTTTAATGCTTTTTGTGATAACAAATTTATATTCTGATAAAATGTCACCACGGCGGTTTTCAAATTTAATGTCATAGGTTCCGTCTTCTGAAAAGGTGAGAGAAGAAGGAAGTTCTTCTGGAAGATAGGTTTTTTCAACAGGAATGTTTTCACTGATTGATGGTTGATATGCACGAATCACTGTGATTTTGTGCACTTGGCTTTTGAAATCTGATGTCCAGTTTTCAAAAATTGTTGTAACATTGCTGTTGGTGTATTGTCCGTTCATGATTGGATTTCCGCTTTCGTCTTGGGCGTTAATGAAAAATCCGTCAGTTGAAAGGGAAGTGTTTTTGATAATGAACTTATATTCATAGAAGTTCTTGTTTGGACAAGAGGAATTTACAGTTTTATCGAAAATGCGAACTGTATAGGTTCCAGATTTATTGAATGAAAGTTCAGTGATGTCGATTTCTTCATCGTTTGCAGAGTTGAATGTTTTTGTAATTTTTTCGCCGGCTTCTTCATATGAATAGCGATAAATTTCATAGTGCTCTCCGCAATAGATGAACTTTACATAAACTGGGTTAAGTTTTGTTCCAGATGGGAAGGTGAGGTTCAAGGTTGTGAAAGTTTCGCCGTTTCCTGGTGCTGTTGTTGTGATTGGTTGGTTGTTGTATACATATTTCCACAAAATGAACTCGTTTGTTGCACTTGAATTTTCTTTTTCAAAGTTTGTTGGAGTTTGAACAATATAAAATGGAAGTTCAAGTGTTTCGTTGTATCCACCAGGTCTGTCCTCGGAAGGAGGATAGTGAATTTCAAGGTTCAAATAGATATAGTTTTCAATGTCGTCGGTTTTGCCGTTGATATCAAGAACATATGAGATAATTTCATTGTTAAGTGGGTCGCGATAGATATAGCCATTGTCTTCAAGTTGTTTTATTGTTGTGAGAGAGTTGATTGCAACAGAAAAGGTGTAAGTAAGGTTTCCGTTTGCTGGTTCAACAGTGTTTATTGTAACGGTTCGGTTGGTGTAGAGCGCAAGGCTGTTTCCGTTTGAACCATAGTTTGTGATAAAATCATTTTTTTTGAAGACATAGCCTTCTTGTGAAATGTCGAAATAATCCAAAATTTCAAAAATGTCTTTTTTCTTGGTTTGTTCTTCATCGGCAACAGGAGAAACGGTTTCTTCTGCAACAGAAATAGAAAGTGGGGTGAAACAAATAGAGATGCATGCGAAAAAGATTGCAAACAAACTTGCAAACAAAAGCAATGATGCTATCAAAGAATTTTTCTTGTTCCTATTTTCCATTACACAAATTTTATCACAAGGCGACATATTTCGCAAATAATTTGGACATGATTTTGAAATATATTTTATAAATATACAATTAGTTTACATTTTATAAAAACTTTTATGCATTTTTGAAAGGCGTGAAATTTGATTTTTGCAATAAAAAAACTCAACCAAGCGGTTGAGTTTTTGTTTCTATTCATCATCATAGGAAAGAACAATACGGTTTCTTCTGCGAATGTCATAATAAACTTCTTGTTCGTTGAATTTTCTTCCTGGGATATATGGTTGTTGATATGCACCAATTTCATAGATGTCCATACATTTGAAATATGGTGTAATTGTTGATCTTACAGGATAACTTTGGAAGATTTTAGTAATGTTTTCACCAAGAGGCAATTTGTCGAGGTCTGAAGGGTAGATGAGTGGGATTGTTTGGAATGAGGTTGTTGTTGATGGACCACTTGAATCTTTTCCTTTTTTGTCAGGAGAGTTTATGCTTGATGTTTCAATTGTATATGAGCCAAGTTCGTCTGAAAATGATTTTCTTGTTTCAAGGTCTGGTGTTCCAAGGAATACAGTTGCTTTGCAGTTTCCTTTGATTGTACTTGCATTTTCCTTTCCATAAACACCTTCAAGTTGTGAATATGATTGAATAACCATGTTGAAAAAGATGTGTCTTGAACGTGAAACTGTAATGTTCTTTTCAAGTTCATATACTTTTGGAAGGTTTGCAAACTCGTCCATGATATACATGAGTGGGCGTTTGAGGCATACTTGGTTTCCTTTGATATATTTGCCGTTATCTCTTGCTTTTGCAACAAACTTTTTGTATGAATTTGCGATAATAATAGATGCAAGGGTGTATCTTGTTGCCATTTCATCTGGAATTTTAATGAAGAATGCAGTTGGTTGGTCATCAAAATTATAGAAATTTACTTCGTTTTTAGAAGTTAAATAGCAAATTCCACTGTCTGCAAACATTGCAAGTTTAGTGTTAAGGGTTGACATGAAACCATCTCTTGTGGTTTTTGCGTTGGTTTGAGTGATGTTTGCTGAAAGTTGTTTTGTTCTTGAAATTGGGCTTCTGCCAGAGAAGTATTGTTTTACAACTTCAAAGTCGTCATCTTTATTCATTGCAATTTTATATGCGTTATAAAAATTGAAGCGTTCTTTTGTCATTCCAAGAGAATCATTTTCACTGTCTTCAAGCATTGCGATTAAAACTGCATAGAAATAGTCTCTTGCACCTTTTTCCCAACTTGGGTCATTTTGGTTGTCAATTGTACATATTGTGCTTGCAATATCAAGAAGGTCTTCATAGCACTTATCTTTGATGATGGTTTTATTAAGTTCAACTTCCATGAGTGCTGCTTTAAGAGTTGAGAAGGCTTTTCCGTCAAATTCGTACCATTCAGCATTGTCAATTTCGCCAACTTTGATAAAATTATAGTTTTTGACGTTGTCGTTTGTGTGACGCAAAATTTCTTCTTCAAGATGAAGTTGTCTTTGCCAGTGGTCATAGATTTCTTCAAGAGGATTCCATCTGATAGAATTGTATGGCTCAGAAAGGTCAAGGAGCATAAGGTTGTATCCTTGGTCTTTTAACATTTTGCTGTGTCTTGAATAAAGTTCACCTTTACAGTCGGTGATAAACATTGATGGTTTGTTTTTAAGATGTCCAAGAATTTGGATTGCAGGTTCAATGAATGAAACGGTTTTACCAGTACCAGTTGCACCAACAATGATAATGTGGCATTCAGAAGTGAAATGGATTTTTATGTTGTTTCCTTTTCTGACTGCACGGAATGGGAGACCCATATGGCTGAAATTTGGAAGATCGCTCCACATGCAATGTTTAAAGTTGCTGTCAAGTTCGTTTTCGTTCAAGAAACGTTGATTTTCCATTTTGTCTTTACCTTTAAGTTTAGGCTTGGACTTGTTTGGTTTCATCAAAATTACGAGCAAAAATGAAATTGCAAACATAATAAGACCCCAGAAAACTGTGTCATTGTTTGAAAGGTTTTTAATTATTCCTCGTACTGAAAGGCCTTCTGGTGAAAGCATGGTTACGAATGTTGAAGCAATAAGAAATGAAAGAACCGCTGCAAGAATTGTGAAAAAAAGATATTTCATAATGTTATCTTTAATTGTTTTTTTATCTGCCATAGTAACCTCTATATTTTGATAACTAAAAACATTATACACATTCAAATTATATCCTGCAAACAAATTATGCTTGTTTTTTTATTTTTTTACGCATAAAAATGCAATTTATGCTTGCCAAACATGAAAAAATAGTGTTATATTGTTGCTATAAAAACTTGGAGAAAAGAAATGGCAAATTTGATTTATGGTTTTTCAAACGTTTTCAGACTTCTTGGAAAGTCAGATGCAGAAAGTTCTCTTGACCCAATTTATCAAGCACTTTCAACAATTGGCCCATATGCAATTAGTGTTGTGCTCATTTGCACAATTTTGTATGGAATAATTTTTGGTGTAAAGTTTGCAAAAGCAGAAAGCAATGAGGATAAAGCAAAACTTCAAAAAGCACTTATCAATGGTTTGATTGGCTTTATCACAGTTTTGATTTTGATTATCATTTTATATGCAATTCGTGGTCCACTTTCAGAATGGATGAACTCGTAATATTTGTGTTATATTGAATTAAAATTGCTATTTTGTGAAAAATTTTATAAGAAATGCGAAAAATGTTCAAAAATCGTTTGCATTGATTGTTTTTAGTGTGTTACACTATGAACATAAAAAGAGCCTCCTGTGGGGTGGCTCCCGAAAATAAAGGAGGAGAGATCATGAACTATATCAATCTTTTGGCAGCAGAATCTGGTAGTACAGGTGGAATTTCAGAAGTTGTTAACACTGCTTATGGCACTTTCAAAAGTGTTGTTAACATTGTTATGCCTGTAATCATCGCAGTTGTTCTTATGTTTGGTATCATCTATGGTATCATTCTTGGAATCAAATTTGCAAAGGCTGAAACAACAGAAGACAGAGATAAAGCAAAAGGACAACTTATCAACATGATCATTGGTGTTCTTGTTGCTGCTGTTATCGCTTCGGTTGTATATGCTATTTTGAGTTCAGGTGCAATCAAGAAATTGTTCCCAGATGTTAAAGATAGTCTTAGTTAATCACTAACGGAAAAAAGAGAACTTCGGCTCTCTTTTTTTTATGCAGAAATTTTTGGGATTTGTTAAATTTCGTTAAAATTGCTTTTTGCTTATAGTGCGCGGAGAAAAGGAATCTTCCATATAATTAGATATTCATCAGTTGACATTGTAAAACGGAGTTCAACACCAAATTAAAATATTATCAATTTAATAAAGTTCTAATATTATCGTTAAGATTTTTCAACTATATTTTGTTGCTTCTGCGTTGAAACGAAACCGCTCAAAATGACAAGGTATAAATCAACTTGCTACTGCTCGTTTTCAAACATGCAAAGTGAAAGTTAATGCTGTATTTTAATTTGATTTACATATCATCTTAATTGTAAAAAAAATGAACATCATTTCGGTTTTTTAATATACCTTTTTTTAAATGTGAAGGGGGTATAAACGCCTTTCGGTGATGGGGGAAGATTCGAAATCTCTTCTTATATTATGGTTGTGTTTTAATTTTGGATAGTTGTTCATTTTTTTTGTTTTTATTTTTCTGAAAATTTGTTTTAAATGTATTTTTTGGCTTTGATTTGCTTGATTGTTTACATTTTATTGTAAAATAAAAATATTTTTTGAAAATCAGATTTATATTGTTTTATTTTTTGGGTAGAAAAAATGGGAAATGGCAATTTTTTTGACCATTTTTTTATTTTCATGACAAATATTTTTTAGTATTAAAATGTAAAGTGGCTAAAATTTCATTTTATCTATGATAAAATGCTGTGATTTTTTGAAAACACTTTTTACATTTTAAAAAAAATCAAAAAAATTCGAAAATCGTTTTGATAATAAAAATGTATGTGGTATATTATAAGTATAAATATATATATTGCTCGAATTGTGCGCGTTTTTGTCGCAATACAAATAAATTTTTGCTTCAAAAATCAAACTAGGATATACTCATAAAAAACGAAAGGTGAGGAAGAAACAATGTTCAAATTTGCAAATGCTATTAGTCTTATTTCAGCGGGAGTAAAGCCGGGCAGTCTGCTTTCAGATTCTGCGGCTTCTGGAATGCCAGATGTCAAGAACCGTTCAGTTTTCCAATTGGTGAATGGTGAGTTCTGGTGGAATTTGCTTGTTGCAATCGGAAATGCAATTTTCACACTTATCTACACAATTGTGCGCTGGATTTTGAACATTGTTGACTTCTTGCAATATTTCTGCAAACACCTTGTTGGAATTGACTATTGGGAAAAGGGAAATGTTAAACTTGAAACGCTTGGCGAATCTGACATCATTTTCAAATTCCTTTATGACAAAACTGTTCAACGTGTTTTCAAATATATGCTTGGCTTGTTCGTTGTTCTTCTTATCATTTTCGCAATCATTGCAATCATCAAAAACCAATATGCCGTTGCTGCTGAGGTTGATGACAAAGCAGACAACAACCCAATGGGTGTTTTGAAAAAATGCTTCAAAGCAATTTTCCTTGTAATTTTGGTTCCAGTAATGCTTGTAATGGGAATTTTGGCATCAAACGCAGTTTTGGCAGGTCTTGTCAATGCGCTGAACGTGAACAATCGACTAACGCTTGGTGGTCAGGTGTTCGCATCTTCGGCATATGATGCAAACCGCTATCGAAAATATGCTGAAAAAAACATTCGTTATGCCGTTACAAACTCTGTTACAGTTACAATTGGAACAAGCGAAAAGAAAATTTCAACATCAGTTGAACCAATAGTTCCAAAAGATTATAACGAAAGCAACAAGTTCACTGGTTATGCTTTCTCATATAAAGGCGATTGGTATCTTTATTACGTTTCAATGGACGAACTTACCGAAGAAATCAATGGTGTTCAAGGTTACCGCTTCTATGAGGAATATTTCACAAAGATAATGGGCGCGACCCTTGCGGATTACACAACTTTCCAGACTGAAAAAGTAAGCCCAAGCAACAATATCATTAAAGCGGCGCTCAGCACCTATAAAAAAGATTCTGCACTTAACACCGCTGCATATAACACTTGGAAATTTAACAGCATTTACTATCGCCACAAAGCATCATTTGAAAACACTCTTGATGCAACAGTTGTTGGCTTCACGGCAGACAGCCGTCATAACTATGCATCTGCTAAAAAATACACAAATAATCAAGTTTGGGGTGCAATGCATGATGGTGGAAAAAATGGTCTTGTTGCTCTTCAAGATGAATTTCTTGTTATGGCAGATGTTATCGACTTTGCAATCAGCGATGTTGCTGAAATTGCATATGTAAATGCAAGCAGTAAAAATATTGACTGGACCTATGGAAATGCAACCGAAGGGGGATATGTTGACAGCAGATATATTTCTTCAAACCTTGGTTCAGGCTCTGGAACAATTTCATATATCAACTCTTTTGTTGTGAACTATAAAAATTCAGGTTTTGTTGTTTATGATGTTGACAACACCTCATCAAAAACTGCTGAATCTGACGGCGTTATCTATATTGTTGCATATTACAGCGCAGCAACTAACAAATTTATTCCACTTATAAACGGAAAAACTTTCACCGACGACTATGGTCATGACCACACATTTACAAGTGAAAATCTTGATTCAAATTATAATGGTTTGATTGTTGCTCGTGGAATTTTGGAATCAACTTTCGACAATCAATATGGCTATCCAACCGAAATTGACATTGACTGGAACAAGGATATTGAAGAAGGTTCAACTTCAACAACAACTTCAAAGTTCTTTGATGCAACTGCAAAAAAGGTTACTGCAACACCAGTGAACCCATCATCAATGCTTTCAAACAGGGGTTATGATTCAAGTTATACAATGGTTGAAGGAGGTCTTGTAAAAACCAAAAAACAACCAGTTATCAGCATTGAAAACTATGCAGATCTTTCAAGCAACTATTCTGCAATTGCTGCATCACTTCCAAATTCATTCTCATATTCCGACGAAAATAATGCAACTCGCTATATTTCAGGAGTGACATGGGAGGGATATCCTTCATATGAACAAAAAATTGGTTCAGAAAGAGCAGTTGTGTTCAGATCTAACGTAACATTAAAAAAGACTGTTGAAAATGCAGATTTCCGTGATGGTTCTGCCGATGAAACAACAAAACTTTACGATTTGCCACTTTTCGCATTTGTAACATACACATCGAAAAACACTGTTAACATCTATTATGTTGTTGCTGAATATTACAGAGCAAGTGGAAACTTCTTTGAAATTAAAACGAATAATACAACAGGAATGAGGTCTTCATTTACATATGCAGACAACAAACTTATGGCAACCTATGGCATTGGTTCGCTTGTGTCAAGTGGGGAGCAAGTTGTTGGAACAATTGTAAATCTTGTTTCAACCGAAAACACTCTTTCAATGAACTCGTCATCATTTACCTATAATGATAACGTTAAAAGCCTTAACTCAATAGATGCAAATGTTTTGACAGACTATACCTATTCAAGATCTTCATATTCATATTCAATGGCAAAAGTTATTGAACTTCACAGAGATTATGAACATGCAATTTTCAAATTCAACGAAAACCAAGAAATCCGCGGAACAAGACAAACTGTTGGCTCTGATGTGCTTTATTATTACGAGTCTTCGGGCAATGTTTATCGTGTTCGCTTTAACACCGAAGACTATTCTGTAAGTTGTCTTACAAACCAAAACTATTCATTCAAAATTGATGGAAACACTTTGAGAACTTCTGGTGCTGGCGCGGGAACTGGAAGCATTTACACCGCTCGTCCATATGACATGAATTTGGTTGAAACCAAAGAAGTTGGTGGACAACAAATCCACACTTATACAATCTATGTTGAAGGAATCAACTATCAATTTAGTTTTGTTTATAACGTTGCAAATGGTGTTGAAATTTACACGCCATACACAACAAATGTTTATAAGGTTTCTTTATCCTATTATAATATGTTTGCCTTCAAATATAATGGCACCAAGATGCAATATAACCCTGTAAACCAACAAACATTTACAACAATGAATGTTCTTGCAAGCAAGACTTCATATGTAAGTGAAGATTCGATTTTCTGCAAATTTGAGTCTGAAAATGACGGAAAATATATTTGGCAAATTACAGTCAATAATGACGATTCTGAAAAATCACTTTTTGCAATTTTCTATACCTATGGACAGGCAAATTCTGTTGATAAAGAAAATGGCATTACAGATTCATATCGCTCGGTTTACAGAAGATATGACTTATCTCAACTTCCTGATTATGATGGTGGCAGTGTATCTGCTGTTGTTGACAAACACCTTTCAGCAACTGCAACAATCCAATTTAAGCGTGAATATGTAGATGCAAATAAATTTTATATTGACTTCCAAATCAATATCAAATTTCTTACAGGTTCAAACGACACAACAAGATTTAATATTTGTTTATGGGAAGGTTTCAGTGCAACACAGCAAAGAACAAGTGCATTCCAAATTCGTGGGGCAGCGCTTCGTTTGGACTATAACTTCTTCAACAGAAATGCACCTTCACTTGAACTTAAAATTTATTATATTCCACTTGAAATCAACTTCTTGATTTTGGTGTTCGCAGCATGTTTGATGCTCAGCATTCTTGGAAAGGCTGTTTGGGGTCTTATTCAAAGAATCTTTGATATCACATTATATTTCATCATTTTGCCGGGCATTGCTTCGATGATGCCACTTGATGGTGGGTCGCAGTTCAAAAAATGGAAAGAAAATCTTATCAAAAAGGTATTTGGTGCCTATGGCGTTATGCTTGGACTGAATATATTCTTTATCCTTTGCCCAGCAATTCGAAGCATTTCACATTTGTTTACTGCCGATGACATGGCAACAATTTCAGAAGGAAACATTCTTGCGGGCATGACCCCAGGATTTATCAACAGCATTTGTGAAGTTCTCTTTACACTTGTTGCTTTGACAATGATTCAAACTCTTCCAGCAACAATTGCTCAATTTATTGGTGGCGGAGCCGAAGATGTTGTTAAAACTGGTTCGGATGTTAAGAAAAATGTTAAAGATATGTCGAAAGACGTTCAAAAGACTGTTTCTGGTGAAAAAGCGCTTGATTTTGCACTTGGTGAAAGAAAAGACGGCAAACGCTCTGGTGGATTCTTTAACGGCGATTTGAAGAACTTTATTCCTGGCTCTGCGGTTTATGACGAAATCAAGAGTCACATGAAACCTAAAGACAAGAAATCTTCTGAACAAATTGCAAAAGAAGAAGCAGAAGCAAGAGCACGTCGCGATGCAGACAGAAAGATGCAGGAAGCAGAAGAAGCAACAAATGCTGCAAATCAAAATGCACCTGCTGAACAAAAACAAGAAGCTCCAAAAACTCCAGAAAACGGCGAAACAATTCAAACCAACATTACAGGTCAAAGCGGAGAAGCAAACGCAAACAACGAAACTGTTTCAGACGAACAAGCAAGAAACTTTGAAGATGGCATTAAAGATGGCGTTCATGAAGAAATTGAAAACGCAGTTGGTGATGCACTTAACAAAGAAGAGGGTCAAGAAGCAGACGAAAATGCAGAGGCTCCTCAAGAAAAAGCAGAAGAACCTGCAAGCGAAGAAAAACAAGAAGGCGAAGAGTCTGAGGGTGATGAAAAGAAACCTGAAATTGATGTTAACATCAACAATAAAGGCTCTGTTGACTATGCTAAACGTGCTGGTGAACTTGTTGGTGGCGAAGACAAGAAAGATACCACAATAGAGAAAGACCAAGGCGCAGATCAAAACGCAGAGGCTGATAAGACTGGTGAAACTCAAAGACCTGTTGATGCTTCTGGAAATGAACTTCCAACTTCGGAAGAAATGAGAAATGCTTCTGGTGAAAAAGAAATTGGAATGTGGCAACAAGAACTTCAAGAAGTTGAAAACGAAATTCAATCTTATAAAGATGAACTCAAAGGTCTCAGAGAAGCAAAATCTGATCTCTTCAAGAATGAAGGTTCATATTATGGCTATAACGAGAAGACCGGTAAGTTTGTTCCAAGAGACGAACGTGAACTTAAAGATGTTCATGGTGAAGAAGCAAGACGACTTGCTGAGGAAATTCGTGATTATAACAAGATGTATGAAGACACTACCGAAGAGGAACGTGGCTTAGAGAAGACAATTCAAGAACGCACAGCATATAGAAATGAAGTTTCTGGACTTGTTGACGGACTTAAAGCGGATGTTGCCGCACAAGCAACACAAGAAGCACAAGCAACTGCTGAATCAACAGTTCAAGAAAAGACCGAAGAAATTGTTGGACAAACAGTTGAAGAAAAGGTTGAAGAGAAGACCGAAGAAGCACAAGGCGAGGGTGAAGGCGAGAAAGATAAAGGCGACGTTGAACACGCTCAAACAGCAGACGTTGCAAAAGACGTTGAAAACCCATCAGATGGTGGCGCTTCAATTTCAGCAGAAAGAGCAAAACTTTATGCCGAAGCGGCTAAACTTTCATCTGAGGCTTCAAGAAACTATGCAGATATTGCTGGTGGAAGAATTGACAAGTCATATGGACTTGCAACAAGCGGAAAAGAACGTGGCATAGATAAAGATCGTCAAAAACTTGATAAACTTCTTGAACAACGTGAAGAAAGAATCCGTGAACAAGCCGAAGGCAATGCAGACATGAAACTTGGAATTCTTCAACGTCAAAAAGCATATGAACAATTCAACAAAGGCAAAGATGTTTCAGAAACAATCTTCGAAAGCAACAAGAAGGTTGTAAAAGAAGAGGCAATCAAACTTTGGAACAGCAAACAAGGTCGTGCAAAACTTACTGGAAAGGCAAATGACGATCAAAAACTTGTTGAAAAGGCAATCTCTGAGTGGAAAGACGTTCAAGCATTGAACCTTTATAACAAGAAGAAAGGAACTGATGTTTCCGAGGTTAAAGACCTTTCAAGACGTCAACTTTCAGAAGCTAGAAAGATGCTTACAACCGACCAATATGTAAAACAAGCAACCGCAAGAGTTGAATTTAAAGACGATGTTCTTGACAAGAAGATTGCAAAACAACAAACCAAGATTGCAATGAAAGAAGCAGGAATCTATGAGGCTCCTCTTAAAAAAGCACTTCTTGCAATGCCAAGAGCAATGTTTAGCCACAAGATGACTGACAAAGAAGAAGACCACTATCGCGCTAAAATGGATAAGTGGGAACGCAAAGGCAAAGAGGCTAGCGAGAAACTTAAAGATATGGAAAAGACATATCAAGAAGAACTCAAAGACTTCACCGAAAAGAACAAAGTTGTTATCAAGAACGGCAAGGTTGACCGCGAAGCAACAGCAAAGAACTACATGAGCAAACTTGATGTGAACGATGCCGAGGCTGTTAAGAAGGAAATGGAATATAGAGCACAAGCCCTTGATAAGATGGAAACTCAATATTCTAAACTTGCAAACAAAGAACAATATAAAGCCGAAAGAAAGGCTGAACTTGAATCTGAACTTTCACAAGCACAAAGAAGATTTGATGCATACTCTGCACAAGTTCAAAATGAACGAGGCGGACTTGCACACGTATTCGCAAGAGAATTGAAGAATGGTGCAAGGGTAACCAAGTCTAAGTGGCAAGACGCAAGAAAACTTGCAACAAAAGATGCAGAAGCAAAACGAATTGCAAAAGAAATTGACAGAAGTGTTAAAGAAAACCGTCAAAAGATGAACATTGACTGGTCTGCACTCAAAGATCAAGGTTTTGATGTTAACCACGAAGATCACACCTATACCGACAAGCAAAGAAAGACACTTCAATCTAAACTTGCATCAATAACTACTGCCGAAGCAAAACTTCGTGCTGAAAGAATTGCTCTTGACAAGAATGGTGGAAAACTCAATAGTGATGGAGAGTTTGACAAACTTGCGACAGCAAAAGAACTTATGAAGAGAAGTGATCCTTCTAAATACACTGGCGCAATTTCAGAACCAGATGCAGTTAAATTTATGAGTGAGCACATTGATGAAATCAATAAGATGCAAACTGGATATCTTGCTGCAAAAGACGGAATTGCAAAAGCAAAGAGTTCATTTGCTTCAACGGTTCACAAATATGACATTGCAAACGAACAAAACTTCCTTGCAAGCGGAAGAAGACTTCAAAATGCAACACTTGCAAGAGTGAATGCAGAAAAGAAACGTCTTGTTTCAGAACTTAACGATGCTGCAACAAGTGGACGTCTTGAATCAGATCAAGAGGCTGCATACATTGAAAAGATCAATGGAATCAACCAAACAATTGACCGAATCAAGAGTGACCCAGTTCGCTTCAAGAGAGCAAAAGACAAAGATATTAAAGTTGTTCAAGAGAAATTTAAAGAACCAAAGGCTCCAAAAGAACCAAAACCTGTAAAGGTTAAACCTGCAAAAGGCGCGGCTGCTGCAAGAGAATTCCTTGCATCTGACGAAAAGATTGCAGAAAGAAAGGCCAAGGTTGAATATAACAACGCTCAAACTGCACAAAAAGTTGCAGAAAAGGTTGGAAGAGAAGAAGCAAGAAAAACTGCTCTTGACGAAACCAGCCAAAGAGACTATATCAACAAGGTTCGCAAAGCGCTTGCACAAAGCGGATATGCCGGAGATATTACGAAAATCAGAACAACTGATGATGCAAAGAAGATTCGCTCTGAAATTGAATCTCAACTTGAAAAAGCATCACAAGCAAAAGCCGAAGAAATTGCAAGAAAACTTCGCACTGGTGGAAAACAAAGTGAACTTGACGAACTTAAAACGCAAGAAAAACTTATCAACCAAAGACTTAAAAAGATTCGTTCAGTTGATACTCAAAAACAAATGAACAATTCAGTAAACATTCGTGAAGACATTAAAGCGGCTTCTGAAAGAGCAGTTGGAACTGCAATTAGAAACCAATATAAAGACGAATGGAACAAGTTCATGAAGAGTCAAGGAATGAGAGACATTGCAAAATCTGGCTCATCTGCGTTTGACAAGAACATGAAGATGCAAAAGAAATTGCAAGAAGAAAACGCAAACCTTGAAAAACGAATCAAAGCACTTGAAGCGGGCGGAGTGAAGATCGACGACACAAGAGTTAAAACTCTTCAAACAAAACTTGATCAACAAGCAAAACAAATCGAGTCGCTCAAAGCAATGAACCGCAAAACCGAAGAACAAGCAAGAAAGGCAATGAAGAGCTTCACTTCAATCAACCGAGTAATGCAAGACATGCGTCGTCAAAGCAAATATAAAATTAAAGGACTTGAAGGAAAAAACAATCCAACAGACCCAACAAATAGAAGCTGAAACTAGACGCAAAGGTGAATAATAAGAACTCCTGACCCCCGAAAGGGGGCAGGATATGCACCTTGATTGGGCACGACCAAAAAAGGTGAACAAAAACACGATTTTTTATAAAAATATAAGGAGATTTTTATGGCAAGACTTATCCCAAGACGAACCAAAGTTAAAACCGAGTTCTTTAAAGGGCTCACAATCATGGATGGTGTCATTGGACTTTTCTTCATGATTTTACTTGCTCTTGTTTTGGTCAGCGACTTTAATGTGAAGTTGCGACTTATTTTGGCTGCTGTTGTCATTATGATTGCGATTGTAATGTTCCTTCAAATTGCACCAGAAACAAGAACATATCAGGCAATTGGTGACCTGTTTCGATATATTTTCGGAGTAAAGAAGTTCACAAAACAAAAACATGCAACAAGAAAAAGCGTTAACGCTTTGATGCCATATGTTGGAATTTTGGAACAACAATATGACGAAAAAACCAAAGTTGGTATCATCGACTATAAAGAGTATTTCGGTGTTGCAATCGAAATTAAATCAATTGAGTTCTATATGCTTTCTCTTGCAAGACAAGACGCATATATTGCCGCTGTTGATAACGCTTTGAAAGCACTTTCAAGCGAGCAATCTGCTGCAATTTATAAATTTTCAAGACCAATGGTTCTTGACAGTTACATTATGCGTGAATGTGGCAAGAAAGACGAAATTTTGCAAAACATTGCAAACGGCGTCATGAAAGAAGAGGAAGCAGTTCCAAGAATTGAGATTGTTGAGTCGCGTATCAACTCGCTTGATGCCATGAACGTTGATAAGGAATTTCCAATCTTGAAAGACCATATGTATCTTGTAGTTTTCGGAAAGACCGTTCGTCCACTTCTTTCAACTGTGAACTTTATCACAAACACAATTGAAGGTGGAACAAACAACGTTATGTCATGTAATGTTCTTGACAGAAACCAAACTGCAGTTTTCCTTAAAAACTATTACACATCAAGTTTTGACGAGCGTGAAGTTCGTGATATTGACCCAAAAGATCTTATTGATTGGATCATGCCAGAAAGAATTCGTTTCTCATCTCTTCGTCATTTTGTCAATGAAAAATCTCATACAACATATTCAATTGCAGAATATCCAATTTCTGTTCCAAACGCATGGGGAAGATCTTTCTTCTCTGTTCCTGGAACAAGGGTAACTGTAAAATTTAAACCAGTTCCTCAAAGTGAAGCAGAAAGAAGACTTGACCGTTCTATCATGGAAATGGAAACTCAGGCTGCAAAAAGATCAAGAGCGTCAACTGAACTTGAAAAGAACGTTCACCTTGAAACTCTTCGTGAACTTTTGGCTTCTATCAAAACTGGTAACGAAGTTTTGTTTGACACAAACATTTTCATTCAAGTTGAGGAAGAACAAAGAAAACTGCTCAGAACCCAACTTATGCGTTCGGGCTTCAAATATTCAGACATGTTCGGAAAACAAAGAAACAGTTTCATTGACGGAAACGTTTCACAACGTGCAAGCAGTAAAAAGTTTGAACGTGGTATCAACTCTTCATCTCTTGCTGCAATGTTCCCATTTGTTTCAGACGCTGTTCAAGACCCAGAAGGTTTCTATCTTGGAATGAACAACGAACCTGTTTTCATCGACTTCTTCAAACGAGACAAGGAAAGAATCAACTCTAACATGGTTGTTCTTGGAAAATCTGGTTCTGGTAAGTCTTTCGCAACAAAGGCGATTTTGACAAACCTTGCATCAGACAACACAAAAGTCTTTATTCTTGACCCTGAAAGAGAATATGACATTCTGGCAAGAAACCTTAAAGGTAAAGTTATTGATGTTGGATCTGCGAAAGAGGGAAGAATTAACCCACTTCAAGTTATCACCGGTCTTGATGACGAAACCGACACTGGTGAAAACGTTTCTTTGTCAAGTCACTTGCAGTTCCTTGAATCTTTCTTCAAAATGATTCTTGATGGTATCACAAACGATGCTCTTGAAGTTTTGAACGAATGTATCAAGGAAATGTATGAAAAGTTTGGAATCACTTCTCACACAAGAATTGAAGAACTTACTCCTGACCAATTCCCAATCATGCAAGACCTTTTCAACTATGTTTCAGAACAATATGACCTTGCAAAAGATGAATATCAAAGAAACAACCTTAAAATTATTCGTACATATCTCAACAAGTTTGCAGAAGGTGGACGAAACAGCCTTCTTTGGAATGGTAAATCAACCATTACTGCCGACGAAAGCATGATCGTGTTCAACTTCCAAACACTTCTTGCAAACGGAAACAACGATATTGCGAACGCACAGATGATGCTTATCATGCGTTGGCTTAACAACGAAATTATCAAAAACAAAGACTATAACGCTAAATACAACACAAAACGTAGAGTTGTTGTTGTTATCGACGAGGCGCATACCTTCATCGACCCAAAGAAAGACGTTGCGCTTGACTTCATGTTCAACCTTGCAAAACGTATTCGTAAATATGAAGGAATGCAAATTGTTATTACACAAAACCTTAAAGACTTTACTGGAACACCAGACATTGCAAGAAAGAGTACTGCGATCATCAACGCTTCGCAATATTCGCTCATTTTCAGTTTGGCTCCACATGATATTAACGACCTTGTTGCTCTTTATGAAAAGGCTGGTCAAATCAACGAAAAAGAGCAAGACACAATTGTTATGAACCCTCGTGGTAAGGCTTTCCTTATGACTGGTGCATATTCAAGAACAAACATCGACATTATCGTTGCAGATCGTGTTCGTAACTTGTTCGAAAAACTAAGAGTTGACACTCTTGAAACAGAGGTTGAAGACAAGGCAACAAAAGAAAGCATTTCAAAAGAAATTAAAACAGAAAATTCTGGGGAGGGCAAATAGCCCTCCAAAAGGACTAACAAATGAAATTGTTTACAATGGCATTGAAATTTAATAGTCTGTTTGCTGACAAGATAAATTGTCAGTCTTCTTGGCTTGCAAACGATAATGTTCAAAGTGGCTTCGACTCTGGAACCATTGGACTTGATTTCATGAAACTTTTGATGGAGAAAATTACACTTTTCTTTTCAAATTTCATCTATCTTATTTGCTCATTCATTCTCAATTTCATTGAAGTTATCCAAATTGCCTTTTCTAAAATTCTTGGAATTGGCAGAGGGCTTGACGAATATGTTGTCATTGACAACTCAAACCCACTTATAAAAATCATTTTAAGCGACGAAGTTTTAAACACATTTAAAATTTTGCTTGGAATTTCAATTGTTTTGATAATCCTTTTCACAATCATTGCAATTGTGAAAAGCGAATATAAGTTTGCTGTTGAAGAAGCCGAATCAAACAGTAAAGGAAGAATACTTGGAAGAACTCTTCGTTCATTCTTTATTCTTGGAATGTTTCCACTTTTGCTTTTGGTTGGCGTTATTTTGACAAACGCAATCCTTGCTGGCTTTAACGACATTTTGCGTGGCGGAGAAAACACCAGCATTGCAGCGCAAGTTTTCATTTCAAGTTCCTATTCAGCAAACAACTATCGAAACTATGCCGAGGCAGACCAACGAATACCTGTCGTTGTGAACTTTGAAGACCCTGTTCGCTTGGGTCAGGCAAGTGGCTATTCTGCCGAAGAACTTGCAAAAATCTATAAGAGTTTCCAAGACAGGGGAAGAAGCATTTATGATGGCTTTGCCGACCGCAATTTTGGTTCTTTCAGTGACACAATTGTTTATAAAAACAACCGCATTACAAACTCCTCTACATATTCAGGCTTTGAAAAATTTGCGGTTACTCGTGAACAATATTACGTTATGGCAGACTTCTTGGATTATGCCGTAAAAAATAATATCAAATATTATATCAAGAACATTAAAGATGTTGATATTGACTGGAAATATGTCAGCGATACAGTGTTCAACAAAGAAACTTGCTCGCTTTCAGTCACCTATAAAGATGCATCAAATTTGAGCGGAAGTGACAGTTATAAAGTTGTTTACACTCCAACAAGCGAAAGCATTTCCTCGCCAATTTCAGATGCGCTTAAAACAATCAGTGCACTTTTGGCATTTGATGAATATTCAGACAACACATTCAACATTTTGAAACGTCTTGAAGATTCAATCAACATTGTAGAGTGGGAGACAGACAAAGTTCTTGTTCGTTTTTCAGATGAATTTGCAACTGCTGTGAAAAACAACGCATCAAAAACAAAACTTCTTGAAAACATGACAACAACCGACCTTCTCATTTTATATGAACAAGCAAGATATGCAAATAACAACTCTATTGACGCAACTGTTTTGGACATTGCAAGAGAAGGCTATGAACTTCCTGTAAAGAAAGTTACAAAAAGAATGTGGCAACCATCTATCAACCAATATGTTGTAACCGACGAACTTTATGTTGTAACAATCAACGGAACAAACTATGAAGTTGAACTTAACAAAGATTTGAAAGATGCAACAGGTGCATTTATTCTTGACTCATATAAAGACCCATATTATACACTTCGTGACTCTACTTTTGGTCTTGACACTGTTACAGGAGTAACTGGAAACTATACAGTTAAAAGAAAAGACAACAGCGGAACGATTACAACCGTGAAAGTAAATGATAACGATGTTGTTTCAATTAAGGTGAATGGAATTGAAATTGGAAAATACACAACCAATGAAGATTCGTTCAAAGACCTTAAAGTTACACTTTTAAATGGCACACTTGAAGTTCGAAATGAAACCGGACTTTTCACAACCGTGACCTATGACGACCAAATTGAACCAGTAATCAAACAGTCTGCTTGGCCAAACAAACTTATTCGTGACCTTCAAGTGATGTATAAAGACATTAACATCAACAACCTTATTGCAAATGGCAACTGGCTTGAACAACTCAGCGAATATGTTGGTGGACATTATGATCCAAACGGCTCGAACATTCAAACAGGACTTATTCATCCAATTGGTTTGATTTTGTCAGAGTTCTTGCTCGGAAATGTGAGCGCTTCTGAAAAAGTATTGTCTTTTGGAAGTCTTGAATATAGCACAAAATTTGATGCCGACACCATTAAAGCACTCATTTTGAGCATGCTTGGTGAAGACCGCTATTTCCAAACCAGTGCACAACTTGACTATTTTGTTGAATTTTTCAATGCATATATGGCACCAGTTCTCGATGAACTTGCATATTATGAAAACTTTGAACTTTTAAGTGGAAATGAACAATCTGTTCAACTTTACACCTACAAAGCATATTTGGCTTCTGTTTTAATGTCGTCAAGTGCTTCGGAATGGCTTTATAACACTGCTTGTTCACTTCTTGGCTCAGTATATTTGAGAGAGCATATTGTGAATGATTCAACTGGTTTTTATAAAGCATATAACTCTCTTGATGAATATTATCAAAGTTTGCTTGTAAGTGTTTATAACACTGCTTTAAAACGCCTTGAAGAACAATATGTTTATGAGGGTGACAAAGCATATCCAGAATATATGTACGCACTTAAATCATATATCTACTATCAAAGTGGTGATGATGACGCTCAACAATATTTTGCATATCGTCTTGATAACATTTTGAAAAGTTTCATGTCTGAAACTATGCGTGGAAAATATGTTGATACAGCAAAACTTAACATGAAAAAAGTCTATTATGGTGGACTTTATACAGAACTTCAAAACATTGAAAGAAAATTGCGTGGATCAAAAGGTTTTGATAGTAATGTTTTCTGGGAAAAAGTTGATGAATTTTTCCCAGCACCATCATCTGTTTTCTCATATGAGAAAAACAATTTTGTTGAAAGTGTGTTTGGAGCAGGATATTATGACACATCGTCTGTTGGCTCAAAAGACTATTATGACAACCTTGACAACTCACTAAGTTTGTCAGACCTTTATGCAAATGCTGTTCTTTATGGTTCAAACAGAAACACCCAAGGTTCATTCAGACAATATATTGAAGACGCTTTGGCAAATGGCAAAGTTTCATATAACACAACAAATTTATATTCAAAAGCAGACAGTTTCTTTAATGCGGTTTGTGTTTATTCAGACAAAAAGACCGATTATTACGAACAAGACAACTCAAAGTCAAACGTTGGAAAGCATGATGCTCTTGAAAATGAAGCAAACAGTTATTTCAACCAAGCAAAGAAACTCTATAATAACGACGTTTATGATTGGCTTGTAAGTCATGGATTGTCAACCGACATTCCAAGATCATATATTGTTTCTCATCCAACAATGCTTGCAACAAGCAGAAAAGACTTTGCAACATATTACTCTTGGGAGTCACTCAAATCTGCATATTCTGCAATGAAAGCACAATATGAGGTTGACAGCAATAACGAATCAAAGAAAAATGACAAAAATTATCAAAAGAAACTTGAAAGAGTAAATTCATATATTGAAAGCGTTGGAAACTATATCAAATCACAAACCTCACTTGATAGATTAAACCGCTATGAAATTGTGTTTGGTTGCGAAAGTGAAATGTCTGATGATGCAGTTGCTTCGCTTAACATTGTTGTAAACTCTAAACATTATAGCGTTGGACAAAACTTTACAAAAGCAAAGTTCATCGAATATGTTCTTGGCTATGACCTTTGCAAAAACCTCGGATACACTCCTGTGTTTGTTGATGAGGGATATGAAGGCATTGTTCAACTTAAAGTTGCAACAGAAGCAGACAGAAAACAATATTTCAAAAACAACATTCAAAGTTCAGAAAACTATGTTTCTGGTTGGTGGCAAGACACTGCCGGAACCTATGGCACTGCTGGACTTTACTATGAACATTCACCAGAATATGTAAACAACAGATATTTCATATCTCGCAAAGGTGTTTACTATAAACTTTCAAACAGTTTTGCAGATGTTCATGATTTTGCCGTTCAACTTGGCGAAATTTCTGCTCAACTTTATCAAATGAGCAACCTTGCAAACCTTTCTTCATCAGCAATTGATGAAATTGTAATTGGAACTCCGGAAGGTTATACACTTGACCTTGCAGAAATCATTTTGAAAAGAATTATAGAGGGAGAATATCTTCCAGAAGACATTGTTCGTGCATTCTTTAACACAGACAAAATTGGTGGTTCTAAAACCACATTTGAAAAGGCATCAGCGGTGGTTCAAAATGCAACTGCTGAACAAAATGTTGATTATTTGAACACGGTGATGAGTTATTTGCTTTTGACCGACACAAATAAAGAAAAGAAAAACTATGTTGACTATTCAACATTAACCCTTAAAGAGATTCGAATCAGATGTTTTAAGTCTTTGATTGACTATGAAGATCAAAGCGGTGAAACAACCGAACAAAATCAAAAAAGATATTTGGCATGTCTTGCTCTTGGCTGTTCAGACTGGGTTACAACTGGAACCAGCGAAAACACAGAGAGTGGGGCACTTGATTGCAACTGGACAATTGCACGCCGTGACAAAATTAAGGCGCTTCGTGTGAACAATCAATCACAAGCAATCATCTTGCGTCTTGCAGGGCTTGAAAATCGCCCATATGAAGAACTTATAGATGCTGAATATTCAGTTGACTTTAACCTTCTTGGTGAAGACGAGAAAAATGGTGACATTTTCGTTATTTGTATCTTTGATAATGAAGCAAGAAATTTTGTTCCATTCATGATGTGCAACACAACTTCTCCGGATTATGATGGTCAAAAGACCGACACCGAAGGAAAAACATGGGCTCAAAAATATGGATATCGAAATCCATACACCGAATATTACATGTCTGATGACGACAACAAAGAAACAGTATATTTCCCAATTGTCGCAAAAGGTATTGTAGATGCTGATGGAACCCCAACAGCAATCAGAAAGGTTGACGGAAACATTGAATATTATCATGATAACATTGTAATTCGTAATGCCTCTGACATTGGTCTTTCAGAATATTATTTGTCTGTTGATCAAATCAAAGTTCACTATACAGGGCTTTCACTTATCACAAACGGAATCACAAAGTTGTTCACAGGAAAGAGTATTGTTGAACATTTGGCTTCATCAATACCGCGCTTTGCAGCCCACACCGACTATAACTTCTGTTTTGGTGTTGACTCCACAGTTTCGGCAGTTTCACAAGATGGAATTGTTGCAATGAGTTATAACTTCGGTCGTGGATATAACTATAACATGGAAAGTGTATATGACATTCAAAAGATGAACCTTGTTCTTCTTTGCATTGGAACATTCTGCATGTTCTTTGCACTTATCAAAGCACTTTTCGCAGTTATTGGCCGTGTGTTTGATGTTACACTTGACTTCTTGCTTGGACCTTTGGCTGTAACAACAATTCAGTTTAAAGAGGATCAGCAAGATAAAAAGAAGGGGAACAGTGAAACAACTGTCATATTTGACAACTGGAAATCACAAACAATTTCCGATGTTTTATCGGTGTTTGCATTTGCTGTTGGATTCAACATGTTCTTCATTTTGGTTCCAATCATAAACTCAATGCAGTTGTTCACATCAACAAAAGCATTTGAATTTCTTCCACTGTTCAGACATTTGTCACTTCCATTCCTCAATGAAATTGGACGATTCTTGTTTATTTGTGGACTTGCCTATATGACAAAACGTGCACCAGAATTGTTTGCAGGAATACTTAATGTATCAAACGGCTTTAACAATGGTGATGACGTTCAGAATAAAATTAAAAAAATGACAAACGAAGTCAGAAACACTTGGTCTGGGAAAAATGCGGCAGAAGACCTTAAAACAATGCAAGAGTTTGCAGTGAACTCAATTCCTGGTGTTGAACTTGCAAAAACCGCTGCGGGCTATGTTAAAAAGACATCAGGCTTTGTTGCTGGCAAAGCGGTTGAATATGTTGCAAGGGCAAAAGGCGTTTCGCCGGAACTTTCAAGAGCACTTGGAAGAGAACTTCGTGAAGCAATTGCTGACGAAAATCAGAAAAATAAAAACAAACCAAAACCAAAGCCACAAAACTATACAAAAACAAACAATAAAGGCTCTGGAAAAGGAACCGGCAATGGAACCGGTGGGGGAAATGGTGGAAAAACAAAAAAGAAACCCGCAAAGAAAAAACCTAAAAAAAATCCATAGAAAAATTTGAAAGGAGTAGAATATGAATTTTCAAGCATTAGCCTTAAAATTTACAAGTGCCATATCTAAACTGATGGGGCTTTCTACTCCTTGTCAAAATCAAGGCGCATGGCTTTCAGTTGATGGAAAAGATGTTGTGAACGGAACAAACAATTTCTGGGGAACACTTTGGGTTATCATTCGAACAAGCATTGGCGATGTGGTTGTCTATGGCTATGAAACTCTTGTCCGAGTTTTCTATGCAATTGGACATTGGATGCTTACAATTATAGACTTTATATTTGTGTTTGTTCGCCAACTTATTGGAATGAACACCGACTTTACAAGTATTGAAGAAGTTACACAAGGGGACATCATTTTCCAATTCATTTTCAACGAAAATGTTGTCAAAATCATCAGAAACTTGCTCATTTTCAGCATTGTGCTTTTGATTTTATTTTCAATTTTTGCAATTTTGAAATCTGAATTTGACTATGCAACAGGAAGAGAGGCTCGGGGCACAAAAAATATCATTGTAAACGCGCTTCGTTCGCTGTTTTTGATGGCTCTTGTTCCTCTTGTTGCAATTGGCTCTATCATAATGTCAAACGCAATTTTGAAATCGCTTTACATGGTCACAAGCGGTGGAAATGCAAACCTGTCCATGGGAACACAAATTTTCATTGCTTCAACTTATGATGCAAACGCCTATCGGCGCTATGCGAACCAAAACCTTAAAATCCCAATCACATTCAATTTCAGTGGGGTTACAAGTTCAGACAACCTTTCGGGCTATTATTCCGACGGAACGGTTGCTGAAATGGAAGAGGCGTTAAAGAACTTTCAAAATCAAGATGTTTGGACAAGAGGATATAAAACATTCTTGATGTTTGCTTCAAACGGATTTTTGAACATGGACGATGTTGACGAACTTGACCGTAGATATCTCAAAGAAGACAAGATTAGCCCATATCACTCAGTTTATGACATTAACCTTTATTCAAGAAGCGAACAATATTTCATCATGGCAGACGTTGTTGAATATGCCATGAAACAAAATATTCCGGTATATTTCAAGTCGCTTAAAGATGTTTATGACTCTTATTACAGCGTTCCTGCATCACTTCGACTTGATGACGACTCATATATGCCAATTGGCAAGAACGGCGACTCATATGCTGTTGCTGTTAAATATGACGGCGACACCGAAGTTTCAACCTTTGGCTATGAATATGACAAAAAGAAAGGTGTTCAAAGCGAGTCTGATGGAGTTGTGTTTGTCATGGCTCTTGAAAGGGAAATAGAGGTGAACACCGGAACAAAAGCAAATCCTAAAATTAAAACTTATAGATACTATTATCCATTGATGAATGGTCTTGACGAGTTTGCAACCGACTATTATGAGGGAACAAAAAATGTTGTCATTGCAAAAGGAATGTTTGAAGATGGAAAGAACCCAACAGCAATCAAAGAAGAAGATGGCATTGTTCAGTTCTATCGTGACGACATGAACATTCCAATGCTTGTTGACTTGTTCCCAAAAATCAGTTACGAATTGCCAGCAGGCTCAACAGAATCTTTGGGGCTTAGAATTGTAAAGGGAACAATCACCGCTCTCACGGGTGTTGATATTTCTCAATTTATTCCATATGTATATTTCTCAATAGACTTTTTCCATTTGTTCACCAAAACAACAAACTCAATTGTTGACCTTGAAAATGGGCGAATGAAAATTGACTATAACTTCACGAGCACCGATTTCGACAAGGCGAACGTTTATAAACTTTCCGACTTTAACTTGTTCATTTTCGTGTTTGCTTCGGGGCTTTTGATTTCAATTTTAATCAAAATTTTAATGGGAATTGTGTTCAGAACGCTTGATGTTGTCACACTTGCAATCACATATCCTGCGGTTCTGGCAACGCTTCCAATAGACAACGGCTCGCGCTTCCAAGAGTGGGTTCAGAAATTTTCGAGAAAACTGCTGTCCATATATTCGGTTATTGTTGGAATTAACGTTGTGCTTATGCTTGTTCCTGTTGCATGGAACATTGACTTGTTCACAAAAGAAGACATTGCCTATGCAATCAATGTTGGTGAACTTGGAGCATCAATGTCGGCAGAGTTTCTGAATGTTTTAATGCATTTCTTGCTGGTTCTTGTTGCATTTGCTTCGCTAGAACCATTTATCAAGGCAGTTGGTGGATTTTTGTTGAATCTTTCAAAAGATGAAAATAAAGCGATAAAAACCAACACTATTATTGATGATGGTAAAACTGTTATCAACGACCTTCAAAACCTTCCAAAGAAAGTTGGAAGCGTGGTTTCTGGAAAAGTGTTTATTGATGGGGTTAAAAAGGTTGGAGAGGTCGCACAAGACTTTGCTCTTCCTGGAAAGGCGATTATTGATCAGACTCTTGACCCAATCTCAAAGGCTCTAAATGGTGGAAAGAAGGGCGTGGAAAATGCAAAGAATATTGCAGAAAGATTCTCTAATGCACTCAGCGCAACCGGAGAGGAAGAAGATGAAGACAGCAAACGTCGTGCACAAGCAGAGGCCGAGGCACAGAAAAATAAAGAAGCCCCAGATGCTTCAAAAGGCGACGTTTCACAAAAAACCACCGACCTTGATGTTAAAAATAAAGACATGGGAACTGGTGAAGAAAAAGACAAAGCCGTTGTTACTGGAGTTGACAATGGTGCTGAAAAGAATGATCGCGAAAAGAATAAAAAAGACGTGACAGGAAAAGACCAAGCAGACCAAAAAGCCGAAGTTGCGGCTCAAAATGCCCAAGACATTATTGAAGAAGAGAGCCAATTGGATGAGGATATAAAAAATTCAGTTAGTGATATGTCAAAAACAAATAAAATGGTAGAAGATATGATGTTTGACTATGATACATACGCTACAATAACTGATAATGACCTTGACCATTATAGGAGTCTTTTAAGGGGAACTAAGGCTGGTGCCGAAGCAGAGGCTGAATATGATAGATATCTTGAAGAAGTTGGTCAAAATAAAGGTGTAATTACTTTTGAAGACAGAAAGGAAGCCGTAAAGAGAATGGCTCTTAAAAGCAGAGAAATTGCAAACGATAACTATTCGAAAACAATTCAAAGCAAAAAAATTGAAAAACTTTCTGGACAAAAAGATAGTGACAAATTCCAAGAACTTCCAGAATATAATGCTGGTTCGGGCGACGCTATTGAAAACATGTTTGACAAAGGCGTTCAAGGAATCAATGGCATTGGAGCAACTTCTGCTGGTGGCGTGATGTTGTCTCTTGCAGGAAAAGCACTTCTTAAAACTGGAAAACTTGCATATAAACTTTCAAAAACTGCGGTTAAACTTGCAGGAAAACTTACAGTTGCTGCTGGAAAGTTTACTCTTGGAATTACAAAAACTGCACTCAAAATGGGTGGCAGAGTTGTGAAAACCTCTGCAAAAGCACTTGGAAAACTTGCACTTGGTGAACAAGGCGTGTTCAAAACTGGACTTCAAATTCTTGGTGGTGGCGTTGTCGCTGCTGGAATTGGTGCAGTTGGTGTTACAAAATATGGCGCTCAACTTGGTGGAAGAGTTGTGAAAGCAAGTGTCGGAACAACGGGAAATGTTGCAAGCGACATTGGAACAACTTTCTTTGCTAAAAAGAAGAAAATCAAACGCGAGCAAAACGAAGAACAATTAGAGCGTTTGACTCCTGAAACCAAGAGAGATGGGCAAATAAATGCAGAAACTCTTGAAACCTCTGCAAAACGTCAAAATGAGCCTGAAAATAAGAAGAATAAAGGTTCAAAACTTGATTCAAAACAAAAAGAAGAAATCTATAAGCAAAATAAAAGTAAAATAGATGAAGAGTTTGAAAAGGCTCAAAAAGAGCAAGAAAACGAATCAAAACCAAGAGGAAAACGCAAAAGATAATCTTTCATAAAAAATCACGGCAAATGTCGTGATTTTTTTATGAGTTCTATCATTTTGTTTGCAAAATTTTGATTGATGTTATAAAATATGGATAGAATTATAAAAGGAGAAAATAATATGGCAAAAGTTAAAGTTGGAATCAACGGTTTTGGAAGAATTGGAAGCCTTCTTTTGAGAGCATCAATCACAAACAACACCGACATTCAAATTGTTGGAATCAACGACCCATTTTTGAACATTGATTATGCTGCATACATGATTAAATTTGACAGCGTTCATGGCTATTTCAATGCAGACGTAAAGGTTGATGGAAACTATTTGATTGTAAATGGAAACAAAATCCGTTTCTTTACTGAAATGAACCCAGAAAACATTGATTGGAAGGGTGTTTCTGCTGAATATGTTGCAGAAGCAACCGGAAAATTTACAAAGATTGAAGATGCATCTCGTCACCTTCAAGGCGGAGCAAAAAAGGTTGTTATCACAGCCCCAGGAAAGGGAACCCCTGTTTTTGTTATGGGTGTTAATGAAGAAACCTATAAAAAAGACATGGTTGTTGTTTCAAACGCAAGTTGCACAACAAACTGCTTGGCTCCACTTGCAAAAGTTATAAATGAAAATTTTGGAATTGAAGAAGGTCTCATGACAACTGTTCACGCAACAACAGCAACTCAACTTACTGTTGATGGCTCTTCAAAGAAAGACTGGCGTGGGGGAAGAAGCGCACTTGTAAACATTATTCCATCTTCAACAGGTGCTGCAAAAATGGTTGGTGAAGTTATTCCTGAACTTAAAGGCAAACTTACTGGAATGAGTTTCAGAGTTCCAACAGCCGATGTCAGCGTTGTTGACCTTACTGTTAAACTTAAAAAACCAACAACCTATGACGAAATCAAGGCTGTAATGCTCAAAGCAAGCAAAGGCAAATATAAAAACATTATTGGTTACACCGAAGATGCAGTTGTTTCAACCGACATGGTTGGTCAAGTGAACACTTGTGTGTTTGACGCATCTGCAGGAATCATGCTTAACCCAACATTTGTAAAACTTATTGCTTGGTATGACAATGAGTGGGGTTATTCTTGCAAGGTTCTTGACCTTATTTCTCACATGGCAAAAGTTGACCATGCAAAATAATAAAACAAAAAGGAAGAAGAAAAATTCTTCCTTTTTTCATGCGTCTATTTTGTAAAAAATGGAACAAACAACAATAAAAAATTCACAAAAGGTTTTACTTTGCACTCTTGTTTGTGATAATATTATTTTGTAAAGGTGGAAAAACATGGCTAAAAGAATCCGATTTTGTCCAAAGTGCATGAACATTATTCATAAAAATGATGTTGTTTGCTCTTCTTGTGGTCTTGCAGTAAGTGAAATGCAAGAATTGAAAAACGAACAAGCAAAGAAAAATTTTAAAATGGCAGAAGAACAATTGAACAAGGCTGAAACCGTTTCAGAAGAAACCGAACAAGCCGTTGTTTCTGATGCACAAAATGAAGAATCTGAAAGTGCCAATGAAAACGCAAATGAAGCAAACGAAGAAACCACCAAAAAGTCTAAAAGACACAAACACAAACCAAAACAAATTCGAAAAGAAGATTTGCCAGAATATACAGTTGATGAAAATGGAGAATATAACATCAACACCAAAGATGTAACTTTTCTTGAAGACATTGACTATAAATCATATTCAGCAAAGCAAGCACGTGGCGAAAAACCTGCTCGTGAAAAAATAGAGTGGTGGGAAATATACAAATGGGCGGACCTTATGCTCGCCCGAAGAAAAATCAATAAAGAAGTGAAAAAGGCTTCATATAAAATGCCATATGGAGTTACAAGAACAGGCATGCTTCTTTGGTGTATTTTTCTTGGTTGGTTCGGCGCACACGACTTTTATGCTCAAAACAAAAAGCGTGGCTGGACTTGCATTGCTTTCAACATTATTGTTGCAATTGTCATAAATGTTCCAGTGCTTTATAAAATCATGGGGATTTTTGTTGGTGGTGGTCTTGGATTTTGCCTTGTTGTCATGTGGCTTGGCGACCTGATTGCCATTTTAATGAACAGATATCAATATCGAATTTCAAAAGAAGAGTTCATTTCAAACATGAACGTTGCAACTCGTGGAAAACTTGCAAAAAGATATTGGAAACTCGACCGTCCAACATTCCTTGCAAAAGAACAAGCAAGAATAAACAAAATTGTTGACAAGAAAAATAAAAAGAAGCAAAAGAAACTTAAAAGATTAAAAAAGATAACTGGCGTAGAGGAAACTCAAAATAAACCAGAGAATAACGGAGAAAATAATGAATAAAATTGCACTTACAGGAATCAAACCAACCGGAATTCCACACATTGGAAACTATTTTGGTGCAATTAAACCAGCCATTGATTTGATTTCAAAAGAAGATTTTGATGGGTATTATTTCATTGCAGATTATCATGCTCTCAATTTCATGAAAAATAAAGAAGACCTCAATAAATATACAAAAGAGATTGCATGCACATGGCTTGCATGCGGTCTTGATCCAAATCGTATTGTTTTTTACAAGCAAAGTCTTGTTCCAGAAGTTACAGAACTCAATTGGCTTTTAAATAATGTTACAAGCAAGGGACTTATGAACCGTGCCCACGCCTATAAAGCACTTGTTGAAAAAAGCGTTGCAAATGGGGGAGACCCAGACGCTCTTGTAAACATGGGACTTTATTGCTATCCAATTTTGATGGCTGCGGACATTTTGCTTTTTAACACAAAAATTGTTCCAGTTGGGCTTGACCAAAAACAACATGTTGAAATGGCAAGAGACATTGCAAAAGCTTTCAACAAACTTTATGGCTACACTTTTGTTGTTCCAACCGAATATATTCAAGAAGAAACAGCAACAATCCCTGGTCTTGATGGCAGAAAAATGAGCAAGAGTTATGGCAACCAAATTCCACTTTTCTGCGACGAGGCAACTCTTAAAAAATTGATAAGTTCAATCAAAACCGACAGCAGTCTTCCAACCGAGCCAAAATCAACCAACTGCGCACTTTTCGATTTTTATAAACTTTTTGCAACAAAAGAGCAAACCAATGCTTTTGCTGAAAAATTTGCAAAGGGCATTTCTTGGGCAGATGCAAAAAAAGAACTTTTCGAAATTGCAAACGCCTATTTGTCACCAATGCGTGAAAAATATAACTATTATATGAATCATTATGACGAGGTTGAAAAAATTCTTGAAGAAGGTTCAAAGAAAGCAAGAGTAATTGCAAAAGAAACAATTGCAAGAGCAAGAAAAGCCGTTGGCCTTGACTAGGAGAAATATGTCTAAAATATATAAATACACAAAATGTGGCAAAGAATTTTTATATGACGCTACAGATAAAGAAAAAAAATATCTTGAAATGAATCGTGAAATGACTGGGGTTGAACCAAGTGATTTCATAAGTTTTTATGTTTCAAAATATCCAACATGTCCAGTTGATGTGGCATTATTAAATGGTTTTAGAGACAATGTGAATAACATGTCAACTATAGATAATTTTTCAAATATTAAACTTGACCTAGATTATAGAAACGTTAAGCAAAATTTATCCGAAGCAACTACTAAATTGGATAAAGATGATGATGTAATCAAAAAAATATTTGAAGAAGTAAGAGAAAATCAATAATGAAGAAAATAATTGTTTTTGCTGGACCAAATGGAAGTGGAAAATCAACAGTTATAAATGCAATAAGAGAGCAAACTGACGTTAAAAATTATTTATATGTCAATGCTGATGATATTGCAAATGTTTTTTTTGCAAACGAGCCAGATTATAATAATCGAAATTTAATGGCTGCCAAATATGCTGAATATCTCAGAAACAAATATATTGATGAGGGAAAAGATTTTATGTTTGAAACCGTGCTTTCAACAGAAAGAAACATAAATCTTTTGCGAAGAGCAAAACAAGAGGGCTATTTTATTACTGGAGTTTATGTTCTGACTCGTGATTCAGAAATAAATGTTGAAAGAGTGAAAAATAGAGTTCTGAATGGTGGACATGATGTTCCTGAAGATAAGATAAGGGCGAGATATGACAGATGTTTGTCTCTAATTCCTGATTTTGTGGGTACGATTGATAATATGGTATTATACGATAACACTGATAACATACTATTAACTCTTCTTAAAAAAGATAGGGATATCACAGTGGTGACAAACCAAATTCAAGACCCTGATTGGTTTGATGATAATATTTTGAATCCGATTAAAGAAAAGGGCTATAATTTTTTATTTGTAAAAAAAAACTACAATAAAGAATCTCTATTTAATTTACAAGAAGTTTTAAAACAAGGTGAACAAGAAAAAATATAATTTCATTGCAGGCTTGATTTTTTAAACTTGGCAGAATATAATATTTTCATATTTACAGGAGAATACAAATGAGATATAGTAAGTTTTTACTTAAAACACAAAAAGAACAACCATCAGATTGCGACAGCACTGCAATGAGTTATATGGTTCGTTCAGGAATGATTAAAAAGGTTTCCGCGGGGCTTTTCTATTATCTTCCATATTTTAACATGATTTTGAGAAAGGTTTCATATCACCTTCGTCGTGCAATGGATAGTGTAGATTGCAACGAAATGAAGTTTCCAATTCTTGTTTCAAAAGAGACTCTTGAAAAAAGTGGAAGATGGAACGCTTTCGGAAAAGAAATGTTCAAACTTGCAGACCGCAATGGAAGCGAATATGCAATCAGCCCAACAAACGAAGAATATGCAACTCTTGTTGCTGGGGCATATGTAAAATCATATAACGACCTTCCATTTTCAATCTATCAAATTCAACAAAAACACCGTGATGAAATTCGTCCTCGTGATGGCGTTGTTCGTGCGCGCGAATTTACAATGAAAGATGCCTATTCTTTCCATGCAAATGTTGCCGACCTTGAAGCATATTATGCAAAAATGAACAAAGCATACACCGACTTTTTCTCTAAACTTGGTCTTAAAACCGTTCCTGTTTTGGCAGACAGCGGTGCAATGGGCGGACTTTATTGTCACGAGTTCATGGCAATTGGAAAAGAAGGCGAGGCTGATATTGCTTTCTGTGACAAATGTCACTATGGCGCAAACCTTGAAACTGTTGAATGTAAAGATGTGTTCGCCGAGAACATGAAGTTCAAGGGAACATATAAAGAAGTTATCACTCCAGACACAAAAAGAATTGTAGACCTTGTTGCAATGCTTCAAATGGAACCAACCGATTTTGTAAAGAGCATGGTTTATAATGCAGATGGAAATCTTGTAATGGTTCTTGTTCGTGGAGACAGAGAAGTGAACGAGTCAAAACTCGCAAAACTTTTGAAAGCAACATCTCTTGAACTTGCTTCTGAAAAAGAAATCAAATCTATCGGAAGCATTATGGGTTATGTTGGCCCAATTGGCGACCTTCAAAATGTTCGTGTCATTGCAGACTATGAAATTAAAGCAATGACAAATTTTGTTGTTGGTGCAAACAAGAAAAATGTGCACTATATCAATGTGAATAATGCCGATTTCAAATGTGAATGGGCGGATTTGCGTTTTGCAGATGAACATGATGTTTGCCCTGTTTGTGGCGGAAAACTTGAAATTTGCAAAGGAAACGAACTTGGTCACATTTTCGCTCTTGGAACAAGATATACCGACAAATTTAACACAACCTATATTGATTCAGACGGCAAAAGCAAAATCATGCAAATGGGATGCTATGGAATTGGTCTTGAAAGAACTGTTGCAAGCATTATTGACCAACATCATGATGAAAAAGGACTTGTTCTTCCAATGAGTGTTGCTCCATTTAAAGTTGATTTGATTGTTGTTGACACAAAGAAAGAAAATCAAATGCAATTTGCAGAAAAACTTTATGAAAGTTTGGAAAGCAAAGAGGTTGCTGTTTTGTTTGATGACCGAAATGAACGAGCTGGCGTGAAGTTCAACGACTTTGAACTTATTGGTGTTCCAATCAGAGTTACTGTTGGTCGCGGTCTTGATAATGGCGAAGTTGAAGTTGACATCAGAAAAACTGGTGAAAAGTTCACTGTTAAAGTTGACGAAGTTGAAGACTTCGTTTTGAATCTTATCAAAACAAGAGACTAATATATTGTCCATAAATCTTTTGGTTTATGGACTTTTTTATAAGTAAAATATGGAAGAAATTGAAAAACATATCAAGAATTGTAAAAATGTGGGAATTTTCCCTTCGCAAGTACTTCTTGGCAGAAAGAAAAAAGTTTAAAGACAAAGTTTTGGTGAAACATAAAATAATAATTGGCAAAACAGAGAGGATTTTAATTCCAATTTATCATCCGTCGCCAGTGAACCCACTTGGTTTTAAGGGGAATAAAGAACTGTTTGAAAACCTAAAATGATATTAAACAATAATAATATAGATTAAATATTATATATATTATGGTATAAAAGACAAAATTATAAAAAAAATCAAATTTTCTAAAATATTTTTAAAAATCTCTTGCATATTCATAAATAGTGGTGTATATTTATACACGCTGATGTGAAGAAAAGCCGTTTGGCTCATGTCGCAAACCAAAACAATTTCAAAAAAAATAAGATATTTAAAAATTTTTTAAGTTTTTTTGAAAAAAGTGTTGACTTATGTTTTGGAAAGTGATATTATATCAGCGTTGCACACCCCACAGGGGAAAGCAACACAATGTACTTTGACAAGTTAATATGTAAGAAAGTGTACAAGGTTTTTTAAATGAATTTAAACAACTTCTTGTTAATTTCTTTTGTGAATTGTAATTTATTACAAACACAATCAAAATTGTTTATAACTAACAATACGTCAGTATTTAGTTAGTCATGAGTTATATGAATTAAAACATAAGAGTTTGATTCTGGCTCAGGACGAACGCTGGCGGCGTGCTTAACACATGCAAGTCGAGCGGAGCATTTGGAAGCTTGCTTCTAGATGCTTAGCGGCGGACGGGTGAGTAACGCGTGAGCAACCTGCCCTATACATCGGGATAACGTTTGGAAACGAACGCTAATACCGAATATGACCACAGCCCCACATGGGGAAGAGGTGAAAGGGTTTACTGGTATAGGATGGGCTCGCGTCTGATTAGCTTGTTGGCGGGGTAACGGCCCACCAAGGCGACGATCAGTAGCCGACCTGAGAGGGTGATCGGCCA